>Ga0098047_10000667_pt1 | contig 13750 bp, 16 predicted proteins | sample 12_taG_FD_92585 | JGI IMG/M metagenome (GOLD analysis project Ga0098047, IMG submission 92585) | Marine viral communities from the Subarctic Pacific Ocean - 12_ETSP_OMZ_AT15267 metaG | ecosystem: Environmental > Aquatic > Marine > Oceanic | place: Subarctic Pacific Ocean | collected 2015-01-16 | reverse complement strand
GGAAGTTAAGACCTGATTGGTTTATTTCGCAATCAGACAAAGTCAAAGAGAAGAAAATCAAACTTCTTAAAATGGCTAAAGAAGGAGATAAGCGACCAACTCTAAGGGGACATGAGATGGGATCATGCTTAATAAGCTATACAACTAAAAGTAGCACTTGTTACGACCCTATTTTTTATAAACAAATCAGAGGTCTACGATCAGATTGGTTTTAAAATGAAAATTAACCAAAAAAACTGGTCGGACCCCATTAAACAGGAAGCTCGATACGAGACTATCATCAATCCGTATCGTGATAGGTATTCGCAATCTGTTCCTGCACATAGGCAGTATTGGTCAATGTGTGGTCAATGTGCGACAAGTAAAGGCGAACCATTAAAAGGAACAGAGTTTTCTCAAATGGTTGATTGTGGATTTATCCAAGAAGATCAGTTTCATGGTATTGAAATAAAACCAAATATTCATAAACTTAATAAAAAAGCTTACCCTAATGCGAATTGGTATCAAGGTGATTTTTATGAACAACTAAAGCGGGCTGTATCGGATGGTTTCGATCCTGCTATCGTGAATATGGACACAATTATTACAGCAGAGCATATTGGAGAAGTTTCAAAGGTAATGCTTTTGCTATCTGATTTTGCTGGAGATGTAATGTTTGTAGTGAATTTAATTACTCAGGTTCGTAGCTATAAATTTAAGGGTGTAGATTACATTGTTGACAAAATGAATAAAAATGCACAATTTGTAAATGCTTATAATAGGGCCAATTGGTCTGGATGGGATAAATGGTATTCCTATAATGGAACAGGTGGGAATGGTGGAACTTGGATGGGTACGTTTGTGTTTTTTAAAAATTAGCTCTTTCCCGCATAAAGATAAAAGCAAATAAAATAATAGAAAAGTACGAAAATGATGGATAGTTGATTTTTCTTACATATCTATGATATAATAACAGATGAAGCAAGGAGAATATGCATGATGGAATTTGATGCCAAATTAGCTGGTTTGCGTAAATCGTTAATGCCAGCCCTTAGCGTGGCAGCTAAACCTTTGATAAAAGACCTTTACGAAGCTAACAAAGTTCTTTTAAAAGTAGAAAATGATACACTAAAAGTTTATGCCAATAATGGCAGGATGCTGATAACTTCCAGCTTATCCAACATGACAGTCGAAGACGTAGATTTTGACTTCCGTGAAGACGGACTGATAACAGTAGGCTCTGAAGACCTTAGTACGGCTCTGAATTCATTTGATTCTGATGAAATAGTTAAGTTTTTGGTAAACGACAAAGACAAAGAACTACAGGTAATAAAGAAAAATGATTTAGAGCAATTCCAGACCATCCCCTTGCTAGCCAAAGACCTTGATATTCCAGACACACCAGATAAATTTACAAAGACGTTAACCATAAACAGAGAATTGTTTGTCAATAGTGCCAATACTATATCTTTTGCCATAGGCTTTGAAGATCAGGTCCCACAGTACCTATACTGGCTTTTGAGGATAGCTTCTGAAAAGAAGGTCAGATTCATAGCCAGCAACAAAAACAGATTTGCTGTATGCGAAGTGGAATACGACAAAGTGGCCAAATCAACACCGGCTACCACCAATTTGCTCTTTGCTAAAGAACATACACTTTTAATGATCAAGATACTTGAATCTATTGACGACAGTACCATAACAATCAAACAGGCAGACCCGGCAAAAGATAATAGCGGATTAATTCTGGAAACAATGATTCACACTGTTTCAATGGCCAACACAGTACCAAATGCTCAGTGGCCAGACGAGAATAGAATTTTGAATTACAGCTTTACGCACAAAGTGGTATCTAAGGTAGAAGACTGGAAAAATGCGAACAAGGGTTCTATCGCTACATTTAGAGATGGTGCCAAAGACAACAGACCTCACAAGGTTACTTTGAACTTTGATTATAAAGCCAAAAACATAAAAGTCGTTGTTGATGATATCAAGAAGTCAACAAGAAAAGTCCCAGTCGTTGATGCCGAGTATCCTGAAAAAGAAGCCATTGACAGTCTTGATTGTGTGTCTCCATATCTTCAGGAAATTAATAAACTTGGTCACAAGGACGGGTTTGTGCAAATCGAGTTTTCCAGCAAGAAGAAGCCAGTTTTGATGAGATTTACAAAAGAAGACAAGGTAACTGTTCCGGCAGATGCAATCAATGTGCGATCTCATGGTTATAATGAAAAGGTCATGATGTTTTTCGCACCGTTAGGCGGCTAAAATGGATGTAAGAGTTTGCTGGATAACTGGCGGCACCGTTTTGCGGCGTCGTGCCATTGATAAGATATTGTCGCAATGTGGCGATCATGTCTCGTATACATTTGACGAAGAAGCAACGGCAGAATTCGTATACTCCAAGCTAAACTCTGTTGACATATTTTCTTTAATGGACTCAGAAGAAAAAGAAGTATACATATTAAAGCACTTGCCATCATTTGATGGATCAACTAAGTCTTCAAATAAAAAACTTACTGAAATGATAAAATCATTACAGCCAAATCAGCTTCTTATTATTAGTGGTGTAGAGCACAAAAATAACAAAACAGTGGCAGCGGCAGTAAAAGAGGCGGGCAAGTTTATTGAATTGGCTGATAAACTATCCAAAAAAGATGCCATAACATTTTTGGGAATAGAGTTTGATAAGATAGGTAAGGAAATAGATAGTAGTGACATCAAGTTCTTAACGGAGTTTGTGGGTACAGGTGATTCACAAAAGTTTTCGTCTGATTATCTGTGTAATATAGTTTACAAATTCAAATATTATTTAGGAAAAAAGAAGAGCATTTCCAGAGAAGATATTGAGAGAGTATGTAGAATCGACAGAAAATCTGTAGTCTGGGATTTAATGGATAGACTGGACAGCAAGGATTTCAACGGAGCCATGTCGGCATTTGAGAATATGGTTAAGTCCAACAGGGATTTGAAAGCGACAATTGAAAGTATTGTGTACCCCATGATGTGGAAATACAGGCTGCTCATTTACATAAAAGAACTTCAAAGAGAGGGGCTGAATTATAATCAGGTATTAGAAAAGGTAGCCTTATTGGTTAAGAACAATGAGGATAAATCCAGAATTTATTCTGATGGCTTTGTTAGAAGGATCATGCAGGGCTTTTATGGGGCTCCCCCTATCATTAACTTGTATTCCAGAAACAACCTGTATAAGATATATAAGGCAATGACGTTTCATATGACAAATATGAGGTTTTATACTGAGTCTGAATCCAAGCTGATGGTTACGATTCTGTTTTTGGTAATCTGCGACGAAATAGACTTTAAATGCCTGAAGGATATTAATGAGTTTTTCTTGTGTAACAAGGTTTGCAATACGCTATGAATAAAGATTACTATGAAATTCTGGAGTTGGATAAATCGGCATCGGCGGATGATATTAAATCATCCTATCGCAAGATGGCCATGAAGTATCACCCTGACCGCAACCCCGACGATCAGGAAGCTGAAGAGAAATTCAAGGAAGCGGCGGAAGCTTACGAGGTTCTTTCAAACTCCGACAAGCGTGAAAAGTACGATAGATTTGGTCATGAGGGACTTCGTGGACAGCAGAGCGTAGACATCAACGACCTACGTGAGCATTTAAGGCGAAGTGGTTTTAATTTTGGATTCAATATGGGTCCGGGAGAAATGAGAACCGCCAGAGGAGCAGACGTTAGATTGGGAGTTCAACTCTCTTTGGAAGACTCTTTTAATGGTGTAGAGAAATTAATTACATATAACAAGAATGAATATTGCGAATCATGTGGCGGCAATGGAATGAAAAAGGGCAAGTCAAGAACCAACTGCCCAACATGTAACGGTCAAGGATGGACCGCTCAACAGATTCAACAAGGGAGTCATTTCACGATTCATCAATCGGTCTGCCCTACATGCAGGGGAGAAGGTAGCTCTGTAAATCCAAATGACTCATGCACCGAATGCAAAGGTGAGGGCTTTAAGCAATCAGCTACAAAGCTGGAAGTAAAAATTCCCAAGGGCATCCATCACGGCCAAACTTTCAGAATTATTCATGAGGGACACTGTGGGCCAGAAAGCGGACCAAGTGGCCATTTATATGTGACTGTTGCGATACCTGATCATGCCGTGTTCAATAGGGTTAATGATGATTTATTTGTAGAGTTGTCTATTAGCTTTTATGAGGCGATTGCTGGCACCAAATTAGACATTCCCACAATCGGTGGAAAAGTGGTATCATTGACCATACCAAAGGGAATTGATTCTGGCAAAATTCTCAAGGTCGGAGGAATGGGTATGCCCAGACACGATAACTCCAGAGGAGACATGCAGGTGTACATCGAGGTTATCACTCCGAAGGATGTTTCTGATGGCCAAATAAATAATATAAAAAATATAGGCCAAAATGTCGATAGAAAATTAATAGAAAATTATATTAAGAGAAAATAAAATGGCTTTTAAAAAAACAGTTAGTTCAGATAATGCAGAAGTTCTCAAGACAGGACAGAAACCCTACCCAGTGGGCAAGAAATTTGTCTATGATGGTAAGACATGGAAAGTAAGGGAAGCATACGTTGATTCAGGAGAGGAATGGAGAAGAATTCTATCGTCCACAGGAGACGAGGAAATAATGACCCTTAAAACCCTCCTTAAAGAAGAAGAAAGCATGAACGATGTGGACTAGCGGGAATATCTCGGTTTTTTAATAAAATTCTCAACAGCAGTAGAGCCAAACTCTTTGGCGTTCTTGAAATAAATATCTTCTAATATATCACACGATGAGCCATAGTTTTCATCATCCAAATCTGTGATAACATCAGATAGCTCATGTTTTTCCATTGCGGAAGAATAAGAGCAATTTATTATTCCCAGTTCTTTTCCCCAGTTTTTTAGAAAATTGTGCTGCGATCTTCCCCACATTGCCATACCTTTGCTATTATTGCTACCGTGTATCGGATGACGCTTGTAGTAACGGTATGATCCCGGCTCAGCATCATATCCCACAATGATGATTGGACTAAATCCCATACAGTAGGCCATCCCGGCGGCTACAGCACCAGAGATAGGACATGACGAGAATAAGTGGGTAGAGTTTTTGGAATCCAGCCAAGTAGGTCTATTTCCATGTTTAATTCTATTGACAAAAAATCCCTGTAGAGTCTGCATTAGCGACTTATTATGCAGCACGTATCTAGCTGTGGGTAATATAGGTAGCCCGAAAAATTTATATCTGGAGATAAAACCCATGCTTCTATTCACGAAGTCTCTGTCCTGATATGTGTATATTGGTGATGGGAAAGATGACTGTGCATAATTGCAGGCAATAGAGAAATGTTTTTTCCATTTTGGCACTGCTCTCATTTGTATTGCCGACTTTCCATAACCAATACAAACGCACGGACCAGAAAATTTTTTATCAAGATAACTTGAGTTCAGGTGGTTGTTTATATATTTCATAAATTCCGATCAATAGGGATGACTAATTATACTGTATTTATAGGTTTTGACCCCGGATTAACAGGTGGTGTGACTATATTTGAAGGCAAAAAGCAGCCAAAAGTATATCGCATGCCTGTTAAATCGGAAGTTATCAGAAAGAAAAAGAAAAACAGTTATGACTTGCAGGAGTTGGTCAAAATATTAAAGCCATATGTGAGCAAAGACGTTCTTGTTTATCTGGAAAAGCAGAACCCAAGACCCGGAGAGGGTAGCGTCTCCAGCTTTACTGCCGGAACAGGATTTGGTAGCCTAAAGGGGGTTTGTATAGCATTGGGTTTTGATTTAGAGATTGTACTTCCCACTAGATGGAAAAAGGATTTTTCTGAACTAGAATCTATTGAAGTTCAGAGGATTAGAAGGCAGCTACTAGCTCTCAAGGGAGTCAAGGCAGATAATAAGGCCGTGAAAAAACTGAAGGTTCATTTAAAGGTGGCCGCCAAGGACGCAGCCAGAGAATTGGCTAGCACCAAATACAAAAAACTAGCTGATGAATTTAAGCTAAAGAGAGATGATGGCAAGGCAGAATCTCTCTTGATAGCACTATATGCAAAAAACAATGTCAAATGATATTTAGAGATAATTACAATCCAAAAGAATTACATAATATTATAAATTCCATAGACAACGATACAATTATTCTTTCGTTTATGGATAAATCCTATATTTCAATATCTGAAGTGTTCCTTAAAGAGATATCTAAATTTGATTATGATAATCTTGTAGTTATTTGTCTTGACGAGGAATCCAGAGATCACTTGAAAGAATTAGGCATAACAGCCATGATGACACCATATTCAGTTAAGCATAAAAACAAGTTTTGGTATAATAGGTTTCTGCTAATGGAGTATATCTTTACTTATTTTAGAAAAAACATACTACATACAGATATAGACTGCATTTGGTTTAAAGATATGCAAGCCCTTGTTAAGGGGCAAGATTTTGATTTCATGATAAGTACCGCTCACGGACATCCTATAGATATTCAGGATCAATTTGGATTTTTGGGATGTATGGGTTTATTTTTTTGTAATTATAGTGATAGGACAGTTGACTTTTTTAAGAATGCTAGGAACTTTCGTTCGGACGAAAATATAAATACTGATCAGGTTATGATGAACAACTATTTATTCAACAGTTTTTCAGAATTGGGAAAATGTGAGCATGGCATTATTGATCGTTGGATGAAAATCGATAAATTGAAAATTGGGTTCATATCTGAAGACATAGCAAGAAGGAGCTATCAGAAAAATCTTTACTGCTATCATCCCGCCAGACATACCGAGCCAATTCCTGAGTTTTTGGAGTCTCTTAAAGAGAAATGCAATGATAATTCACAAGCATAAGTTTGTTTTTATACACATACCAAAGTGTGCAGGAACAAGTATTGAAAACTTTTTTATAGACAGTCTTAATCTCAAAAGAAAAGACCATGTTTATTGGGATGATAATAAAAATCAGTGGGCACAGCACTTCACCATAAGAGAGCTTCCAGAGCTAGAGGGCTATTTCAAATTTGCCTTTGTGCGTAACCCTTGGGACAGAGTAGTGTCAGCGTGCATGTATAGACAAAGTGATATTAATGATTTTTTACTTAATGATTATGTTAAGGATATTGATGGGAAGAAAGACCCAGCAAGACACCAAATGTCCCAATACGATTTTCTTGTTGATAAGAACGGGAAACTGAAAGTTGATTTCGTTGGCAGGTTTGAAAATCTTCAAACTGACTTTGATTTTGTATGTGATAAATTGGGAATTTCCAAGCATCAATTGCCACATTCGAATAAAACAAGGCACAAGCACTATTCTGAGTATTATAGCGGTGATACAAAAAAAATGGTGGCAAAAAGATATGCAAGAGATATAGAGTATTTTGGATATGAGTTTTAATATGCACTACACAGTAAACCAATTGTCCAATGCAAAGAGCGGGAACCACGGCCACCAGCTTAAAAACTATTTTGGAGCAAGAGCATTGGGCGAGGTTCTTAATTTAAGTTATGTTCATACGCCATATGAGTATTTAGATTTTTTCCGCCCACCACGTAAGTTTAAAATTGTAGATACAGATTGTTATGATGAAGTTGTTGATATTACTAAAACGTTCTGGAACGGTTTTAGTTCTTTTTACATGCTTAATAAGACATTGAGGAAACTTGATGGGTTTGCTGGTTTTTTTAATGCACCACAGGATAAAAAAATCTTGTTCAGATTTGGAAGTAATTTTAGAGTTCATCCCTTTCAGACTATACCTTGGTATAGAGATGGTCTTATTGAGAAAGACGTATTTTCTATTCTCACTAATGAGGTATCAGGCTCTTTTCATAAAGAACATATTAATAAGCGAAAAACAAACGATAAAATGTTTGTTGCAATTCATATGAATTTTTATCACAACACAGGACTTACCTCAGATTATCCTAGATATCGATTTTCTATGGAATATTATGAAAACGCTATGTCTAATATAGAAATGAAATTCGGGAAATCAAAAAACGTTGAGTATCATATATATAGCGAGCAATGTGGTTCTAAAAAAATTATAGAGAGATTTAATGGGAAGAAAAACGTATTTATACACATAGGAGACAGTAGAGAGTCGTGTAATAGTCTTCAAATTGAATCTATATTTAAGGATTTTGTTGATTCAGATATTTTAGTATGTTCTAACAGTTCATTTTCTGTAGTGGCCTCATATTACAGGAACTTAAAAGGGAAACTTACTATATATCATCCTCATATGCATTTAAAAAATATGCCTAATGATCATTTTATTGCTATTGGTAAGCTGGGGAAGGAAGCGGCATGATAAGAAAGATATGGACATGTTGGTTTCAGGGAGAGGACGACCCCGGCATGCCTGAGCTAAACAGGATATGCAAAAAACGCTGGATAGAGTTTAATGATCAGTGGGATTACACCGTTATAACCAATGACAACATAGCAGAGTATATTCCAGAGTATTGTGCCATGATGCATAGCTACGGTCATGAATTTCATAGGAGCTATACGAACAAGGCAGATGTACTGCGGTTGTTTTTATTGCAAAAATATGGTGGAGTTTGGGCAGACACATCTGTATATCCAATGATGCCACTGGATGACTTCTATGATGAGATAGTAAATGAGACAGGATTTTTTACTTACAGGTTTTTTCCCAGAAGCATAAAGAAAAAACTGGGTGACAGAGAGGCTATAAGCTGGCTCTTTATTACAAGGGAGCCTGATAACTATCTTATTTCCAGAACCAAGGATAAACTTGTAAAGAGATATTTGGCCAAGGATGCATATAAGTATTTTAGCCTAAGCGAGGCCATGTGCGAATTATATGACTCTGACGAAAAAGCTAAGCATATCATAGATAATATGGTGCAAATTAGTGAGCAAATTCCACATTCCGCTTTGAAGTCATGGAAGCTAAGAGAGCCATCCTATATGTATAAAAGGCCATCTTTAGTATGATTCTGTTACCTCACAAAGGATATAGCCATATTATTAGGAATAATAAGGTGCTGTAAAGTAAAGTTTATTAGTATATTTATACGCAAAGAATAACTCAAGATGAACGAGATACAAGACAACGACGAGCCCGATAAGCCTAAACCGGCGTGTCAAGATAGTATAAGGGGTAATATCAATGAAGAGAAAGACCGCAACGCTTTGCCTAATGATGGCAACGTTCTTCTGCCCTTTGGGTTACGATATCCTATTCAAAATGCTACTAGACTGGACTGGTTCCTATTGGCTTACAACTGGGGCTTTCTATTCCCTATCTGTCTTATTCTTTATTTGGTCCTTTTTATTAGTAAGGTCAGCCAATAAGAAAGAGGAAGCAAATGAACTGGTATAAAAAAGCACAATCAGAATTAACAAGAATGGAAGACAGAAATAACTTTAATGACAGAATTAAAGTCATGGAGGAAACTGTCGCTATTCTTAGTGCTATGGCTGTTGGCATTCACCAAGACCCATTTAGGTCTAAAAAGGTCATTTTTGACATGGCACAGAACAAATTTTTCTCATCTTTTCCTAATTGGCAGTCGATGCTGCTAAATGCTGACGCAAAAGTATTAGACAATCATACCGCTGCATCTGAAATGGTGTCAGAGGTAGCTAATGGCTTAATGATTAAAATACATAGTATGAAGCAGCAAAGAAGTGATTTCTTGGGCAAGGAATATCCGATTAACTTTAAAGACAAAATGGATAAATCCAAAGAAAGACTTCTTCAAAGGAAAAATAATGGATAAAGACAAACAGCTTCAAAACAAGAAAAAAAAGAACGAAATAACACATTTAGAAAAAATAGCCAGCCAAATCAAAGATAAGGTTATTACTAAGTCTAATTGCAAGTTGTGCAATTCAAAATATCGCACAGAATCAGAGCAGTTATACGAAAAAACAAATAAGAATTTTCGTGCTGTAGAGAAGCTTTTAACCAAGAATTCAGAAAAAATTAGCTATCAGGCAATTAGAAATCATTTCAAGACGCATTATGAGCAGCAGAAAATGGATTTGCAGGTCAAGGAATATATTGAAAATATTGCCAAATTCAGAGTAGAGGATACAGATAGAAAGTCTGGTTTGGAAGAACGAAAGATAATGCTGGAGCAGCACATGATTCAATTGGCAGCTATGGGACAGGGGGCTATAACGAGTGAAGAAATGAGAAAGGACGCTAATGCACTGAAGGCTCTCAGTGATGCTATTCTTGGTATTGACAGAGAATTGGCCGAGGTGGATAAGAGGATGGAACCCGCCATCCTTATTGTTCAGATTCTAACTGAAATTGTGAAAACAAAAGTTCGTAAGACAAAATCACAGGAACACAAGGGTGATTTGCTAGATATTTTAACCCTGCTTGAAGCCCAGACACAAGACGTGATTGTGGAGAAATAATGGCCAAGAAAAAGTTAATATCACTAGATGATCTTGACAAGTTCAAGGTGTCCCCAAAAGACGAGGGTTCTAAAAGGGCACTTAAAAAGAAGGATGTAGAACGAAGGCAGGCTGAAATAAGGGAAAGAAAGCTTAAAAAGAGTCGCAGAGGTTGCGGGTGTAGCAGGGCCAGAAAGAGGGAACAGTCGGGATAAAGCGGAATTAAGAAGGATAATGAACGAAAATCTATCCTCCATCATTAATAATTGTTATAAAAGCGTACAGCATCGTACTTTAAGCGATGAAGAAGTGAGCCTGATTGATGGTTCTCTTTTTAGATTTAGAACGCTTTTTGACCATATCATGGACAGCCCCGAAAAGATGATGACAGTTTTGTTTTCATCAGAACTGGATTCAGAGGTGTTATACTATCCAGTAGATGTTATTGAGTTCAGAAAGATATTATCAGATGGACACCTAAGTGACTGCTGCGGATTGGCCTTGTTTAGTTATAAGGTTGCCAAGAAATGGCTTGGCGGTTATCCTGTTTTACTTGGCATTAGAGTTGACAAGAGAGACTTGCATAGCTATGGCGGCTTCGGCATATACAAATATGAAAAATTAGGACTTGCTGATGGCCTTGAAAGAATGGTCATTGATACTGACGTTGTTAATGACGTTTCTTTTGCTGACATAGAAAATATAGTTAGAGAAGAGAACGTTAAAGCAGACCTAATCAGGGTGAAAGAGCCACGAGCTTTGTCTGAAATGGTGTTGGCTAGCTATTTTGACGTTAAAACAGCAGACAGTCGTGGCGATAATCTTAGAGAGTTTTTGAAGAGATTGGGTGTTTATGTGGGCTCTTCCAATAATCTTATATGGAATAAAAAAAACATCCCAATAAACTGGGGCCATTTTAGCGGAGCAAATCGCCCTGTCAAAACAAAGGGTGGAATCTTTTTTAACACGATTATGAATGGCCATTGGGAGATTGAAAAGCTCAGCGAAAGACCAGAAGGAGAGATAACAAGTATAAGAATAGGAGAGAAAGGCAATCCGCTATTCGAGAGTACAAACACAAAAGATGTAATAAATAAAATTCATCAAGAATATCAAAAAATTGTTAAGGAAGTTAATCAGCCTGTTGTTTCATATTTTAATGACAATGTTAGGGCAAATAGCAATGTAGAAGCAAAGATATACGATTTGTTTTTCTTTGCCGGTGTTGATTTTAAGGCCGATGTAGAATACGATGCAATGAATGAGCTTGACGCAGAAACGCTTGAAAAAATTGTCCCGGAAGTAAAAATGGAATATGAAAATATGACAGGTACCAAATGTGAATCATGGACTTGTAATGATGAAGGATTGGCTTCAGAGGTGTATTATCACACTGCACATGTTATGCAAGACGAATCATTCTGTGATTCTGAGAAAATGTGCCATGATATGATAATGGAAATATTAGGACGAAAATATACTAAAGACAAGGCCAGAAGTGATTTGTCTATTGAAATTCCTGATAAAGAAGGTAGAGTAATTACGATTGAAATTTTTGGTGGACCAAGAGGTCGTCAAAACAGCAAGCGTTGGCTTGAATACGCCGCAGGAAAGGTTCTTAAAAAGAAATTCATGCAAGGAAAAGAATTTTATTGGATAGATGCTTCTGAGTATATGAGCAATAACTTGTCTGAGGTAGCTAAAAAATTGGATGAAGGTTTTCATTCTTTGGCAGGGGGAAAAGTTCCCATAACAGATTTGAACACCCTTGGGTTTGTGGCTTCTTTGAATGCGGTAGCAGAGTTGGTTGAGACACATGTCCCAGGTGGCAAGACAGACAATTATATAAATCTGTTATCTCTTATTAAGAGCGGAGAAGACGTTAGAACTGTTAGAAATGCAATAAAAAGCAATTCACCCATTACAGAACAGGCAGGTATTGCATCAATGGAGCAGCAGGGTGTCATATCGTCCGCAGAGCAGCAAAACCCATCTGGAAATGTTGAACAATTTTATAAATTATCTCAAAATAGCAGGGATAATTTATTTGGTCAGCTAGACGCTCTTCTTAATAGGATTGACATTGACAGATTGGCCTATTTACAAAATATTAATGAGCAGGTTATTGATGATAAAATTAATATGTTATCTAAGGATAGCTTAACCCTTAACGATAAAATTGCATTGTTTTACGGCATGAATGCTGATCAATTTTACAATGACTTAGGAAATATGAGATTGTATACTCAGTTAATTGAATTGAGAAATCAGCTAAATGTAATGGATACACAATTTGGCTTTGAGCAGCAACAACAGCCTGAGCAACAACAGCCTGAGCAACAACAGCCTGAGCAACAACAGCCTGAGCAACAGCCTTATAACTTTCAGGAATATAATCAAGATCAGTATGCAAATCAACCATTACCATTGGCAGCCGAACAAATGGAAACCCTATTCAAGCTTGCTACAAGCAATATGGGAATGGGTCCAGATAGCGGCCTTGAAGAGAGTGGGCATGGATATGAGGGTGGTATTCAACAAATGGAAGAACAAAAGAAATATGTTCATCCTAATATAATTCCCTCTAAATATAAACAGGGAGATATGGTTCAGTTCAGAGGCGGCGGAATAGGAGATGGTCCCGGCTCTAAAGGAAAGATAATTGCTGTTCGTAACGACAAGGTTACTATTCAGTGGACAGAAGGAAAACGCAAAGGAAAAACCCATACTATTCCCAAGGATTCGGTTATCCTAGACAGGTACATACAGATAATATGAGTGGCACGTTAAAACAAATTGAAGCACAAAAGAAAATAAGCACTGGCTGGATTTATGATCTGTTTATACAGCCCATACTACCATCCAAGGTTATCGAGAGCGGAGATGGAGGAAATATAGGCTTCAACCAGCCAGTTAATTTTGATTCCAGCTTTCTAACATCAGAAGAAGCCAACATGAAATCTTTGGGATGGACAACTTTTGAAAAGAGATTTTTGGGCAAGGATAAAAATCCAGAAAATGAGCAACTATATTTTCAGGCCAATCAGGCTTTTCAGGCTTTCATAAATGCTTTCACAAGCATCTATCAAAACCCAGAAACACAAAAGCTAATGTTGGGAGACGAATTTGAACAGCATGACCAGCCTTATAGTCTTGCAGGAAGAAGTATTTACAGAGACGATGAACTTGTAAAGGAATTAGAAAGGTCTGGCAATCCTCAAGAAACTTTTGTTGAACTTAAAAAGCAGATTGGGCATTTTAAAGGAAAGCAGAGAAACGCGGGCTTCGTATTTTCCATGTTTCAGAACGAAGCTATCAAACTACTGCGTAGCTTGGCAATGAATGACGGAAATGCCGTTAATGCTTTAACTCAAAT
>Ga0098047_10000666_pt1 | contig 13752 bp, 6 predicted proteins | sample 12_taG_FD_92585 | JGI IMG/M metagenome (GOLD analysis project Ga0098047, IMG submission 92585) | Marine viral communities from the Subarctic Pacific Ocean - 12_ETSP_OMZ_AT15267 metaG | ecosystem: Environmental > Aquatic > Marine > Oceanic | place: Subarctic Pacific Ocean | collected 2015-01-16 | reverse complement strand
GCTTCATCAGTAGTGATTTTATAGAAGTGTAATCCGCCTGAATTATCGTCAGCATGAGTGTTCTCTATTTTTATAGTAGGGCTACTCGATGAACTACTCTTTATGTGTAGGTCTTTATCTGGTACCGCAGTCCCAATGCCTACCCGTTGATTGGTTACGTCAAGATATAATGCAGTATCTACTGCCACAGCACTATCATTTTGCAATTCAATTCTTGTGCCACTCGCTACATAGGTATCCGCCCTTTTTAAGAGCTTTTCATAAGTAGCCGCAATAGTTGTTCCAGTTAAATTTGTTGCCATAATTTTACTCCGTTAAGTTTTAAACTATATCTTCCCATTTACGATGCTCGTTTTCCCAGATGTCATTCACCAGTTGCCATAAATCTCTTGCAACAGCCGCTGACCTAGTAATAAAACTCCGTAAACCTAATTTTAGTGCTAGCATCTAACCGATATATGCTACTAGCATCCCAGATGTAATATTAATCTCAGTCCATCTGCCAAATATTGTGGCTCCTTGTGGGAAGGTATTGCTAGCATCTATAATTGCCCCTAATTCTCCCTGAGTTGCGGTTGCGGCGCCATCAGCTTCATTATGAGCTGCCGCTTCAGTATTTATATATTGATTTTCATCTTCAGCCTTTAAACCAGCCGTACCACCGCCTGTAGCATCAAATATAGTATCTTCTAAAAATGTTATTGCAATAAATACAGCCGACGTTGGTGGCTTCACAGCCGTAGCTGTACTTGCATCTACAAATACAGACCCTACTTGACCGAGACTAATATTCCCTGCCGCTACTACAGAAAACTTGCTTTGTTTTGGAATGGTATAATTCGCCATAATATTCTCCTTTTTGTTATATGCGCCTTACCGCCCGAGAATGGCTGACATGGGCGCATTAATTATGCAAGAAACTACAAATTATAAATATTAATTGTTAGAATTAATTTTTTAACAACTCCACTAACCTCTCTTGAGTAAGTTCCATTAAATCTCCAAGAGTCAAAGCGTCACCATTTTCATCAGTAGCAGTTGTTATTAATGGGCCAAAATGTTTTTTATATGATTCCATTTGTTTATTCGTATATTTCTTTTCTATGGCAAGAGCTTCTTCGCTCTCTAAGATTATAGTCCCATCTCTTCTTTTTGGGAGTTTTTTCAAAGCACTACTTTTCTGCATACTAAGTTTTCGCAAGTGGTATTCATGTATACGCATTGCCTTATCGTACCCAAGTGGGACATCTATTGGCTTAATTGTAAAACCAGAAAACTTAGACCAATCCTGTATATCGGTTGTCTCAATCTCGCCCACTGCTTTATCTTTAAATATATTTGCGATAGCCCCCCGAGTACCGAGCATAGATGGCATAGCAGTATTCCATGCTAATTCTGTCATAGCAATGCTTTTTTCTGTAATCGTAGAGTTTTCATCCCAGATTTCTATATAGCCACCATCCATTGTGGGGATGACCCCAGTATATAAAGCAGAAAGCAAAGCAACTGTTGGCGTAAGCCCCATATTGTTCCTTAACTGTGCTATATCGCCAGAATGGAAATTATTAACAGCTTCATGCCAAAAAGACCAAGGCAAGGCGTATTCTAAATTAACCATCTGCATCCTGCCTTTTTCGTCTTTCATAGGTAAATATAAAAGAGTAGATGAATCGCCCCAGCCTTCTCCCAAGGCCACTAAATTCATTGCGTGTTCTTTTTCTGTGAGTTCGCCTTTTTTCATCATATTCATAGTTTGCCCAGTAGCTATTATAGTGGGCGCCAGCAATGTCCAAGGGCGCTTCCACGCGGCTTCTGCTATAAGCGGTAATATCTTTTGCTGATAGGTAATAAATGGAATCCCCCACCATTTTTCACGCAAAACACGAGTCATTGGACTTACAAGAGAATAATCCATCACCCATTTTTGAGCATCTATTGCCGCATCTAAATTATCCATCCCCTTAGATTTTCCATTTAAAAATTTAGTAAATTTATAAAATTCATCAATTTTACCATAGGCTCCAGCAATACTGCTAAAACCCTTTCTTACGGCTAGTCCGAAGTCTTGCGATGTATCCCATTCTCTTTGGACATCTTTCATAGAAAGTAACATTTGCTGTATTTCAGACTGAGACCAAGTTCCGCTAAATACACCGCTTTCCCCAGCCGCTAAATAATCTTCGTGACCTTGAGCCATTTTCTTAGCGGCTTCACCCATTTTGAGAATTATATCGGGATAACTCATCCCAGACATAGATAACTGCCAAGGGTTGGATAAGGTATTTCTCATTATAGTAGGAACATTAAATGCTACTTTTGATGTTTTCCAAAGAGCAGTAGCACGCTTTTCTAAAGTGTTAAATGCTTCATCATACCCTCTATAATCAGAATTTTCAGTAATCTGGAATACGGATACTAAATCATCATGAACTGATTTTTTCATATAAGCGCCAGCCAGCGGGCCATAGCCCCTATGATGAGGCATTTGCTTATATCCTTCTGGCGCATCACCAGCTAGCGCGGTAGCCGCCTCAATTGCGCGTTCAAGTGTTAAAATATGTTCTTTAATTATAGCTTGCTGAGATTGTTCTGCGTGCGGCAATATGTCTTTATAAACTTCAATCTCGCTAGTTGCGGCCCCAATGCCAAGGCTTCTTGTCTTCTTTGAACCCGGAGAATGAGGAATTGACAAAATTGAAGGTTGAAACGTAAAAGCATCATTATGCATTATGTCAGTAAAAAATTCATGTTTTGCTATATCTCCGAATTCACGCATTAAACCGAGCGTAACAGGTACTTCCGGCGTTATAACCTCTCCAAGTAAACTTCTTATATGCGGAGACATTTCCTTTCTAAGATTTTGATAGTTCTGAGCCATCTTACTTCTTCCGCCAAGTTGAGGCCCCTTATCCATCAAATAACGTAAATAAACCCTAGTTAAGTAAGCCCCTTTAAGGCCATCATAAGCTTCCTGAGACATTTCCCCAATATCAACAAGCGTCTGACCTGCTTCATCGAAATGAGACCTTATTGTCTCTGTTAATTCTCTAAGGTTTTTATCCTTAATAGATTTCATTGGAGCTTCGCCATGTAAAGCTAGCCAAGAATGATGTCTTTCTTCAAATGTGTAATTATCATACTCAGACACTAGTTCTTCTAAGCCTTTTAATATATGCCACTTATTACCAGCAAAATTATACCTAGCCCTTAAATAATCTTGCTGGTCTGCCTTACTCATATCTTGGAGTGGCTCAACAAACTTATGTAACTCAGTAAAAACCCCGCCTAAACCTTTCCTTTTAAGGCTTTTTGTAAGTGGTTTTTTCTGCATCGCCATATTTGCAAGAATAAGAGCATCAACACTTAATTCTTTACCAGAAAGCAAACCATACAAAGCATCTATCTCTTCAGTAGTAAGGGCTTCTCGCGCTTCTTTAGACCTAGAACGCATATCAAACCAATCATATATAAGCTCAATTCCGGGGAATACGCTAACTCTTGTTTTTCCGCCCTCAGAAGTAAGAATCTCATGGAAATATTCTGATTCAACAGAGCCTAGCTTACCTTGTTTCTCAAGGTGTTCTATTCTTTTTAGTATAGGAGAAACTTGTTCAGGTGTTATTAATCCATCTTCAATGCCAGCCTCTAAAGAAAGAGTCGTTTCACTCCCCCTGTTAAGAAATCGTCTATGAATATCAATTATATCTTGTATAAAACGACCCTGTTCTTGGGTCATAGGAGCTTTTTTAGATGGGAGCGTGGTTTTATCGGCCTTTTTAGGAATCTTATATTTTTCGCCTATCTGCTTTAATATTTCATTAGCTTTTCTGATTGATGCCTTATGGCGCTGTACTTCAACTCCTTTTATGTCTGCGCCCTCACCAACGAGACGTTTAATCTCGCCCTCGTGGAATTTCATATTATCGCGTATTTCATTAAATAAGGTTTCTTTCTCAGCGGGTATCGGGTCTTTAATAGCTTTCCCTTTGCCATCAGCACGAACAATAGCATCCATAAGCTTGTTTTTATTCATCCCGCGCTTCCATACGCCTATTTTTTTAGCAATTCGTCTCAAATCCTTAGCAGGAAACATATCTAATTTCATTTTCCCGTAATTATCATATTCTATCTTCAAACCGTCAATGACTTTTGGAGGCTTAGTAGACTTTGTCATTGGATTCTTATAAGAATCGACCAATCTATTAACAATCTCAGAACGAGTTACTGCTTCACCATCATAGACACCTCGACTTTTCGCCAGTTCAATGAGAGAATCAAAACGATACCGCTTATTGTTATGCTTTAACTCATGGATTGTTTTATCAAACCTGTATTTAGCCTGTGGCTCATTTATACCCTCAAATGCGGCATCGAGAATACGAATAGATGCTTTTTTATCCTTAGCACTGCGCCACCCTTTCCGTGATGTCACCTGTGTTTTCTTGACTTTCTTAGGTTGCTTAGCAGATTCTATTTTAACGCTAAAACCATGTTTCCTGGAATTAATTAACGGTGTCTCACCCATTGCACCAGTATTTCTTTTCTGATGATTGAATACTTCCCCTTTATGTTTACCGTCTAATATTTCAACAGTTAAAGACTTATTTGTTTCTTTTATAATTTTTACCCTATCACCAGTTATATAGTCCTTGTGGATAGTGCCTTCAAGTCCATGATTGGTATCTCTCCATCCAATAATACTTATAGGAGCAGGCTCAGCATCTGGTACTACTTCCTCGGGGATATCCTTAGATATAAGGCCTAATTTCTTCAGAGAAACATTAGCGGCCTTTGTACCGCCACGATATAGATTGTCAATAGCATTGCCAAGCATATTAATTCTTTGTTTCTCAGTACGATGTTTCCCATCTTTCAACTCCGCAGATGCTTCACGAATAGTCGCCCTTGCCCCATCCATATCGTCGGGATGCATTTGCTGAAGAATTTTTGTTGCGCCATCATAATCCTCAGCTGCAAAAGCCTTTTTAAAATCACTGATAGACACGTCATCAGATGGAGCATCCTTAATATCAGCGTTTCTTTTGTTATCTTCGGCTATTTCTTCTCTGACTTTTTCTATATCCTTTATAAGCTCGTCCTTAAAAGAAAGTTCTAATTGACCGGATTCAGGTTTTTCCTTAGGAGGTTTCTTAGCTTCTTCAGCTCTTATTTCAGCCATTTGCTTATTAGCGGACTCAAATTCCTCTGGATTCATTCTGAGAATAGTTTCCTGAAGGTTTTGCTTCCTTGGGTCTAGCGGCTTACCAGATTCTCCTGCGGCCTGCTCCATCGCACCTTTATTCATATTTTGAGCAATCTTAAACAAATCAGGGTTTTTAGCGACAGTTTTTAAAGCCTCCTCTATCATAGTGAGCTTAGTATTTTTACTCTTAACACCAGCAGATTCTAAAAATCTCATTAAGCCTTCAACCCTAGTACCTGTTCCAACGCGATGCATTGTTGCAAGTACAAGGCCACTAGATATTTTCTCTACCTGATTTAAATGACCTTCTCTAGCCTTTTTTTCATCACTCCAACTATCATAGCCGTGTGCATCTTCTACATCTGGGACTAGAGAATAACCCAACCATCCAACCGCTGGGTAGCTCGCTACTGTAGCTAGCTTTCCAAATTCTTTCATAGCGCCAACAGACGAAAACAAGGTAGCATGCCAAGCGCTTGTTGGTATATGACTAATTCTCTCACTAAAAGATTGCCCGCTAAGGGCTTCCTGCATTTGTTCGTGGATATTAAACCCAACAATATTAGCACCCCATCCAGTAGCCCATGTCGCTACCTTGGGGTTGTTTTGCATATACTGAGTAACCTTACTTAAACTTTTAAGTTTTTTAGCGCCATTAATAGGGGTAGATATAGCAAGCCCAGCAACCCTGATAGATTGGCTAAAAGGAAGAAGCATACCTAAAAATCCACCAGCAACATCTCCAAAAACTTCATACCCATCTGTTGCCGGTAATTGCGGACGAGTCCTTGTGTGTCCTAATGTGACAGCTTGACCAAATGAATTAATAAATCTACCATAAATTGCATCTTCTGGCGCAATAGGCTCTCTATACCAATCTTTGACTTCAATGCCAAATTTATTAGCTAGCGACAAATCGCCCATTAGCGGGCTTTCCATCATCCTGTTAGCAACAATATCAATCCCGCCATTCCTATTAATATAGTTAGCCATCTCAGCATCACCGGAATTTATTTTTAAATTAATCTGGTCTTTTATAGAAGTAAGTGACTCATCCCTTTCAATAGCGGCTTGATAAGGCCCAATTTGTTCAGCAATCTGTCCAACGGCTCCGCTTATAACTTCATCTTTTCTTTTCCTTACCGCATCAGCATTGACAATATTGCTAACAGCATCTTCTACGCCTTCTGGATTCTCAATAGCATTTTTTAATAATTCATCAGGATTATCCAAATCCGGCATATCAAATAAAGCTTGGTCTTCGGGGCTAACAAGTTCTTCCTGAGGTTCTACGGGCTGTTCTTCCAGAGGCGGTTCTTCTTTAGGTTTTTCCCCGAAAAATAAATCCCAATCATATCCCTGCTCACCCTTAAAAGAAGTATCTTCAGAAGGGATTTCCTGTTCTGGAGGGGGTTGTAGTTCTACACCTGTAGATTCATCTCCGAAAAATAAATCCCAATCATATACCTGTGGTTCAGCCATTTATAATTACATTATTAAAATTATGGGGTTAATGCATCAGAAGAAGACGTTCCCTGAAGAAGGCTATTTATAAATATTGCCGCCTCATCATGACCAGAAAACCTCTTTCTATGCAAATAAAATGGCATTTCAGCTCCACCTTTCTGAAGCTGTAATTCATTGTAATTATCTATATAATCAGCAATCTCAGTAAAGGGCATCGTATTAATAATATCTTTTCTATCCTGCCTAACTTCACCGCTCCGCTCATAAAAATTTATAAGCTTCTCCCTGAGGGTATCTACATCTTCTTCTATATAAACAGTCTTCCCGCCTTGACCTCCGTATGGCCTAAGAAGTCTCTGTATAGCCGTTTTCTCTTTTTTTCTCACTTTTCTATCAGTATTAATATATTTCTGCTCGTCAGTCATTTTAGTCATTTGGTGTCCAAGATACGTATAATCTTCCTTAAGACCTTTAATAGTGCTTGTAGCAGTCGCAATATTCGTTTCTCTTTTAGAAGATTGAAACCTAGTAATACCCTTATTTAAATCACTAACAAATTGGTCGTGTTCGTCTTTTGTTTTAATGCCAGAAATAGTCTTCTGCAATTTTGGGAAACGAATACCATCATAAGATTTAATAACCTGCTTATACCTATCCCTAGCTTTTTTTGAATAATCGACTACTGGGTCTGGCTTAAATTGAGAGGAAGGCGTTTCCTGCGCTTTCCAGCCTTTGAATCCATCAAGAACATCATTTGGATTTGCAGTATATTCACCCTCAATTACTTTATCCCCAACATTAAACTTGCGAATGGCACCAACTTTATATGCAACATCCGGTTTATACATAGGGGTCGTTGTAACCGCCGACCAGCCTTCAGTCCCTTTCAGATTTAAAACAGTATCTGAATCTTTACCAGTATATATAGCTTGAATCTCATCTCCTTCATGTTTAAAAACCATATAATCGCCAACCACATTATTTGGTTTCCATTTATCAGACTCCCATACCTTTTTCCAGCCTTTCCGTTCTCCTCCACTTGGTGATGTATAAATATCTAAATCTTTACCAGTATATTCTAATGAGACTTTCTTATCACCAATATCATATGTTTTCACTTCACCTACTTTAAATGCTGGAGAAGTATCAGTAATATTAAAATATTCGTCAGTTCCTAACTCTTCCCATTCCGACATTTCACCTCCAACGCCTTTCTTCGGCTTAAGGAGCTTACCTTCTGATGTTTGTTTATACACTTGAGATTCACCAGTAGTTTTATCATAATATGTCTTAAAAGAAATTGAAGGAATATTAGGTTGTTTTGGTGTGTACTTTGATAGTTCATCAGCGGTTATTTCTTCGAGTTTATCGCTACCGGGTGAGGTCTGAAAAAACTTACCGTCTTTTTGGGTTACGTTTATTTGACTGCCATCTTCTTTATTGTAAAAGGTCGTAATGCTTGGCTTTAGCAGACGACCTTCTGCTGTATGCAATGGCTCTGAAAAATCTACAGTGCCATCTTCTTTGTATCCATAAGCCTTATCCCCCATTTTAAATGGCGGTTGTCTTTTTGAAGCAGTCTTTGGTATATCTGTATTATATTTGCTTGCTATGTCTGGAGTAAGGTCTTCCCACTTACCATCTTTGGCATATAATGTTCGATTACCTACTCTTTGAGTTGTTATAGGTAGACCAGACCCAGATATTGGATACATAGTATCAAATGGATATCTCTTCTCAGGCTTCCTCTTAAGCTCTGCCTGATAATACTTTTCTCGCTCACCAGCCTTATGAGACATATACGTACTAAGCAAATCGGTTAATACATTAGCATTCCATACTTTTTCACGATAAGCCATCGTTACCTCCTAGGTATATTGCGTCTTCTCAAGCTTTAGCTGAGCTAGCATATCTTCTATTGCTTGGAGTTGTTTTAGTTCTTCCATATCTAACTGAGTCCTAGCACGCTCAAACCCCAGTTCCTTTTGCTCAAATCCTAGCTCTTGTTGCCTGTGACCAAGCCCCTGTTCGGTTATCCCCTGCCTAAAGGACAAATCTTGTAATGTTTGCGCTTCCTGCGCACTGCCAATACCTCTTCTTCTATTAACTTTATTAAGGTATTCTTCTGGCGAAGCGCTTGTGCTAGCTAAGTTTGTTCTGCTTGCCATAGAATCTGATTTAAAACCAATATTATAAGAATCCATAAGGAAGTTTTCCATTGAACTTAAATAACCATGTTGCCCAGCTTCCCTGCCAAGCACGTTCTTTTTTGTATCAAGAGCTTTACTTTCTTTAAAAAGTTCTTTTTCTTCTCCAAATATAGCTTCTTCTTTAGCCTGATAATCTGCAAGTTCATCATAAAAGTCTAAAACCCCCTGCTCGCGACTGCTCACGTTGCCAATTGCCGAGTCTAATGCCTTTGCGGCCTTTTCGGCCTGCCTTGCACCGCTGGTTCGTCCTAGAAATCCCCATTTTCCTCTTGCCGGTTGCCATCCGAATTTGCTCCATGTACCCATATTAATGCCTCATATTATGTTATTGGATTTCTTCTATTATATCCACTTGTGCCAAAAACAGAACCCAACCCAGCCAATATAGCGCCAATAGCTGGATTACCTAACAATGTCGCTAAGCCGCCTCCGGTTCCAAGGAGATTCTTAGGAGTAGCTCCCCCACGAGCCATATCTAAAACACCAGCTCCAGTACCGAACGCTCCTGAATACTTACCCAAGCCAGAACTTCCAGACTCAGTTACATCCGACAATGCACTTGTCGCATCAGCAGAGCCAGAGCCTGCATCAATAAGCTGGGAAGTAACATCTCTATTGTCGGAAAATAAATTACGCAAACCGCCAGCAAGCTTCTTTCCACTGGAAAGAGTAGATTCACCCAAGCTACCTATCGACCCTTTCCAAGCATTCAAAGAAGTTGGCATCTTACTTGGGTCTTTACTAACTATCTCTGCGCCTGCTTTCATCCATTTAGCAGCCAATTCTGGATTCTTCATAAATTCTGCAAACGTAAGGTCTTCATTACCGGGAACTAATTTTGCTAACGCATATTGACGAGATGCCTGATTCCCTTCTAACAATGCTTTCCCGCCACTCCTATAACCTTCTGCTCTCGCGGTATCTTCTTCCACAGCCATCTGCTGTTTTTGACGAAGCATCTGAATAAGCACTGCTGGGCTTACCTGACCGGGCTGATAGCCTAACATTGTTTCTATTAAATCTCGATTTGTTGTTCCTGCTGTTCCATTGGGCATAATTGACTCCTATGATGTATGTACGCTATCTGAAAATGAAAAACTTGCAGTCTCTCCAAAAGGCTGAAAGAAAACATTTGTTCTTGTTTTAAAAAATTCTTTATCTGCAACTGACGTAAGGCTAGCACCAGAACTATCAGAGTCATAAGAAGCATAATTTATTTTAACAACCATATCAAAATAATCTGCTGTATGTGCATAATTTGTTCCACCACCAGCATTTGTATTCCCATTTGAATATACAGTTGCGCCACCCTCAGTTCTTGTTGGTATTGTAAACTGATGTTTACCATATACTTCCACACTTTCTACAGGGGCAAAATAAGTATTATTACTTGCGGTACTTAAATCAACTTTAAAATCACCATCATCATCATTTGAAAATACGCCATTACTTAATACGCTCCTTTGCCACAATCCTTCCCTAACAGTAGAATAACCAGCTAAAACAGAAGCATCATCAGTCGCTATACCGGGTGGAACAAGGTGGTCGTCAACGGCTGTTCCTGCAATTATCGAATTATTTGTAATTTTTCTACTCTGATAAGTATTATCGTTTAATTCCCAAGTATTAGAAAGTATCCCCGATGGTAAATACTGCTCTGCTTTTTGATTGCCATAAGCATTATTCATTCTCCCTATTAAATGAGTTTTAAAAAAATGCTGACAAGGATGCGTAATGCCAGTATACCAATTTTCTGAATCAACATAAGCATTGCCATCGTAACTACCAGTAACAGAATCATTCCATGTGGTAGAAAGAGCAGACGGATGATTAACTAATCCAAGAGTATTTAACTGAGCCTGAGTTTGAGCGCTACCAGTAAAGATTACTTCATGCAATGTCATACCGCCAACAACCCAATAAAGTAAACAATCATAATCCCCAAAGGAGTGAGAATATCTCGCTCTGCCGGCATTTGCCGATTGAATAAGATTAAATGGTGGGGCTTCCTTCATTGTTAATTTTTCAGCGGGGGTATCTCCAGTCCAATTATTATAAAACTCTTCATTAGCATCATCAAATCCATTTGTGGGGTTACCAACTGAATCGTATGTAGTCGCCTCATTATCACTATGATGGACAACATTAACAGTAAGAAGCCCAGATACCAACCTTCTAGCTTTAATCTTAGCATACTTCTTTTCAGAGTAAGGAGTTCCTACGAAATATCCACCGCCACCCATAACTAACTCCAGCCAAACACAGAAGTGGCGGGAAAACTTGCTGACCCGTATTCTTGAGAAATCATACTATAATTTTGTTTATAATCAGCTTTTCCATGTGTATAAAAATTACCATCACCGTTTATATGTAATCTATAATATCCAAATAATGTTTGGGCATAATTATTTATATGAACAGCGTTGGTAGTTGTATTGAGCTTTAACATACTAGCTTCGTCAATATGCATATCTATATCTTTTGCAACAGAACTTAATTTTATCCCACCTGTATCCGATATCACAAGAATAGATGCATCATCATTGCATTTTAAAGATTGGATAACAAAAGTGCCAGAGTTGCCCGCATCAGCAAGCAAATGGATAGTCCCAGCCGTATCATGCGCACCAGTAAGCTTAACCTGCCCGCCATTAAGGGTGATATCTTTACCCGCGTTTGCATTTAAGTCTATCCCACCAGCAGTTGATGTTAAAGTGATAGCAGATTCACTTGTACCTGCGTCATTTAAAAGCTTTATGGTTTGATTAGCACCAGAATCGGCATGAAGCAATATAGCATCAGCGGCGTTATTTGTACTCACTAAATCTATATCACCTGAAGAAGTGACATCAAAATCTGTAACATCAGCGTCTACAGTCCCATTCACGTCTATAGTATCAGCTACTACTAAATTGCCGTCTGCAACATCTAATGCCGTTGTCCCATTGGTTCCAGTTATAACAAGCTTTTTATCAGAAGCATCCCATAAAAAATTATCATCCGCAGTTCCTGAATTGAAAGTAACGTCATATCCTGTCCCATTTACACCAACGGTAACAGTTGAGTCAATTTGAACCGCTCCGTCAATATCGACTGCATCTAAATTAGTTATACCGTCTACATCGAGGTTTCCATCAAAATCAACATTCCCAGTAGTGGCTAAATTTTCATTGCCAAAAGATATATCGCCACCAGCGGCAGTTATAGTTAAATCTCCGCTAGTAACATTTATAGTATTCCCATTAAAATTAAGATTATCAACATCTAAATCTGTATTTATTACAACTGTACCAGAACCATTGGGGGACAAATTAATATCTCCATTGCTATCTGTACTTTTCATTGTGTTGCCTACAATCCTGATATTTTCACAATCAAATTGATTAAAATACCCATTTGCAGGAGCAGTAGCGCCAATAACTATGCCATCAATATTCGCAAGCTTATCTTCCCAATCATATGTTTCATTGTCCCAATTAGAACTTTCAGTAGCCCAAATTGAACCATTAATATCAACCGTGCCATCAACTTGCAATTCGCCATTTACATCTAAAGTATCGGCAACTACTAAATTGCCATCTGCAACATCTAGGGCTGTTGCACCATTAGTCCCTGTAATTACAAGCTTAGCATCTGAGGCATCCCATAAAAAATTGTCACCCGAAGTTTCCGAATAAAAAATAACATCATAACAGGGGATTTGACCGTCAACTCCAACTATAACATTTCTATCATCATCTACTTTTAAAATAGTTACATTATTCTCTTGTATATCAACCCCTGTTTTACCATCTATAATAACTTTTTTATTCGTACCTGATGATTTTATTTCAACATCATCATCTAAATTTTCAATATTAAGAGGGCCTGTAAATTTTAAATCATTTTCATTACCAGTAGCTCCTGATGCCTGTATACTAAAAGAACCGTCAGATACAAAACTTATATCAGCAAGAGCAGTATCAGTATCAACCGTAGTGATAGTTAAAGCCCCATTAGCAGTAGCGGCAACAGTAACAGTATCGCCATCAGAAGGAGTCATAACAATAGAGTCATCAGTAATAACGGTACTGCCAACCGTGAAATCGGTAGACGCATCTATAGTTGTTCCTATTATAGCGCCCGTAAAAGTTGATGAAAGGTCGTCGCTGATAGTTAGCGCAGTCGCGAGAGCGTTTAGACTAGGACCAGAAACACCTGCATTAGCAGTCTTAAATATAATATCGCCACCTGCTCCAGAGCCTTTGCCCTGACCACCTTGGAATGTTAATGACCCTCCTGCAACATTATTATAAGTCCCAGCAGTAGTATTACCCGCTGAAAAACTGACTGCCGTACCCGCTACATTATTGGCAGTAGCTGTAGTAGAAATAACACCAGCGTCAAAATTAATAGTACCATCTAATAAAATAGTCGAACCTGATGCTGGTTCTAGATTAATTGCGGCTCCTGAATCTAGCGTTAAGGCTCCTACTGTATCGATATCTACTGAGCCAGCAGAGTTTAAAAGTAAATTAGTGCCTGCGTTTATTTTTAAATTACCATCTGAAGTTGCCCCTATGTATTCAGCTCCCGAATCATGGAACATAATTTTAGTATCTTGAGTTAATACTAATTCATCATTTCCGTCATCATATTGTATATAATTACCAGAAGTTGACCCATGCATTGTTACTTCGTGACCATTACCCGATGTACCAATAGTAAAAGTCCCATCTAACTGCACATTACCATCTATATCAACAGCATCTAAATTTGTAGTACCATTTACATCTATATCGCCCTCAATATCTACACTATCAGCCACCACTAAATTACCGTCCGCCACATCTAAGGCTGTAGTCCCGTTTGTGCCTGTAATCGTGAGTTTTT
>Ga0098047_10000665_pt1 | contig 13756 bp, 10 predicted proteins | sample 12_taG_FD_92585 | JGI IMG/M metagenome (GOLD analysis project Ga0098047, IMG submission 92585) | Marine viral communities from the Subarctic Pacific Ocean - 12_ETSP_OMZ_AT15267 metaG | ecosystem: Environmental > Aquatic > Marine > Oceanic | place: Subarctic Pacific Ocean | collected 2015-01-16 | reverse complement strand
TATATCATTTGAAGCTCCTACTGCAGGGTTTGCAGAAACTGCAGATTATCTTGCTCATCGTACTAATTTTTCGACAGTAAATGGAACTGCAAGAATAACATCAGATGGCTCTAATGCTTGGACATATTCTGATTTGGAAAATTTAGAGATGAAATGTACTAAAGTTGCAACTATTGAAGTGTATCTTTCATATTTAGCACTTGAAGTAATATATACAGAAGCAGCAGCAGATAATTCTATATTTTTTGGATGCAATTTTTAATTAAGGAGAAAAAATGGTAAATTATACCGATAGAATAGAAGAACATAAAAAAAGACTAAAGTTAATTGAACAAGAGTATCTAATGACTATGGGAAAGATAAAAGAATTAGAAGAATTACAAAAAGAATCTGAAGAAAAAAAGGAAGGTAAGTAATGGCAAGTTTTACAGGAAGTGCTTTAAAAGATGTTTATAAAGATATATTACATACAAGTAATTCTAATACAGGATTATCTACATCTCTAAAAACAATAACTTGTGGAGATGGAGATGGAACAGCTTTACAATTATCAACTAATGCTTTAAAAGTATTACCTGCTGCAGATAGTACATCTGCTCTTGAGATAGATGATAAAGATGGCAATAATTTATTAACTGTAGATTCTACTAATAATTTAGTTAAACTTGGAATAGGACAACATACTGCTAATACACAATATTTAAATTTTTCTGTATCCTCAAGTGTATCAACTATGAGTGCTAATACTCATTATGTTATCCCTGTTGGCAATAATACTTATATTACTGCAGTTCAAGATATAGGAACAGGTACAAACCCTGATGCAAGTAAAACATTAGCAACTTATTCAGATAGATTTGTAGGGCATTTTTTCTATTTAATGGATAATATTACTATAGATAGAGTTACTTGGTGGGTTGGTGCAGATGAAGCTACAGGAGATACAGTTAGAGCTCATGTTATGAGCTATGATATAGAAACAACATCTGGAGCTACAAGTGGGGATTTATCAAATGGAGCAGTTTGTGCTGATGGGGGAGATATAACCTCAGCAGGGTATGAGCAAAATTATTATCAGCAAATGACAATTCAATCTGCAGATGTAAATGCAGGTAAAGTTTTAGTCTTTGCATTTAGACAGGATGGGGTAAATTCAGATTATTCAATTCATGCAACAATTAAATATCATTTAAGGTAAAGGAGTAAAGATGGCAAATGTTAATGTAAATTTAAGTTTAGGAAATAATGCTTTTACAAAAAGCAAAGGGTATAATCAAGTATTTGAGAATACTCAAGAGGTGGATAATACAGATGGTTTTATAAATTTGCTATCAGTAAGTGGAACTAAGGCAAGCTCTACTGTTGCTTCTATAAAAGCCTTTTGTGTTTATAATATGGGAGATGTTCCTGCAGAGGTACAATTTTTATATCAGGAGTGGAAAAACAATTCAAATGTAGATGACCAAAATGCAGCAGCAAGATATGCTACTATGCTTTTACCTTCTGGAGATTTCTTTTATCTGCCACATGGAAGATTAATAGGGTATAATGCTGATGAGTCAGCAGCAAATGCTACAACAATAGAAAACACAGCTCCTACTGCTGCTATGTATGTAGATAGTGGTGCAGATTTAGATACTGCAACAAGTGGAGATATGGCTTCAGATGCAGCAGAGCAAACTCTTTACTTAGAGGATGGTCATTCTAAATATTTTAAAGTTGGAGATTTAATAAGATTAGAAAATGAGATATGTGAAATTACTGCTGTTGGCACAGGAGCAGACTTAGCAAATAGCACTTGTACAATTAAAAGAGGATTATATGGCTCTACTGCTGCTACTCATGCAGATGATGTTGCAGTAAGGCTTCCATTCTTTAATATGACTGCAGATTTTGATAAGTTCTCAGTATCACAAACAGATAAGAATGGAGTGTTTCATGCTAAAAACTTTTTTGGATATGGAAGAACAGCAGATGCTATCTCAGATGGTATTCAAGCAGGTTCTATAGGAATTAAATTTTATCAAGCAGGTTATCAAGAAATTGGATTATCAGGAATAAATGCAAATACAAATACTGGTTTAGCAGCATCTACTGCATATAATTTTAATATAACTGTAGATGGTGGAAGTGCATTTGTTGACCTTTCATTTACAACTGATTCTTCTAATCTTAATTTTGGTGGAAGAAATGGAGTATTAAATAAGATACAAGATGCTTTAAATGTTCAATATTATACTGCAGGAAATTTATTTGAAAAAAGAATAACTGTTGGGATAGTTAATGGAGATGTTAGGTTTACATCAGGACAATTTTTATCAGGGTCTGCAATACTTTTAGCAGCTCCAGGATCTGGAACAACTCCATTTGGAGTGGGTAGATTGCCTGCTATAGCAAATGTAGAGGGAGCAGTTGCAGCAAGACTTCCAGATGATACAATTTATAATAGAACAACTTATGATGCTTCTCCTAATAGAGCAGCTTTTATGTATGATGATGGACAAGGTAACCTTGTTGGGGCAGGTTCAGGAAGTATAAATTATGAAACAGGAGAAGTTAGATTTACAGCACTTCCTAATGCAGAATTTGTTTTAAATTTGATACATAAGTCTGCTCATGCAGGTGGAGTTAACTCTGATACTGCTGCAGGAAAGAATACAATTCAATCCATAGGAGCAAGAAGTGTTAATCCTAAATTAAATACAACAGTTAAAATTTTAGCTTACAACTAGGAGGAATAGATGGCAACAGCACCAACATATTGCACACATAGACAATTAAAGGATGTATTTCCTCAAGTAAATTCGTTTGATAATAAAAGGTCTATTTATGGTTGGGGAGGCAATGAACTTGAAAATTGGCAAGACACAACTTTAGATATAGGATATTGTTATAATGTAGGATTAGTTACTCAATTATTTATAGATGGAAGTAAGATAAATCAAATAGGATATTCTAAAACTGCAGCTTCAACCTTAGCAGAAGAACTATCTGCTTCTGCAAATGCTGTAGATGTAGCTGATGGGTCGGACTTCGGAACTGGAGATATTATAAAGATAAATAATGAATATATTGCTTTAACTGGGGTTAGCAGTAACACATTGACTTTTACAGCACCTGGAGCTACTAGAGGACTTTTTGATACATCATCAGTAATACATTCTAATGGGGCTAGTGTATACATAATTATTGATGCAAGTACAAATGTTGGGGATGCTTCATCTTTAGGCGAAGATGCTTTAGCTTTTGTACCTGATACTGATTTAGATTTAATTTTACTTATTCATAATAGTTTAACTCTCAATGACCATCAAATAGAAACAGGTGAAGATTTTGAAACTTTAATTACAAGAATGACTGCTAATGCTAGTAGATACTTAGATGCTAAGTTAGACCCTAACCTACCAAGAGAACAATTAAAAGATAAAGAAGGAAACTATGATTATATAATTGTAAGAACAACTGCACTCATAGCAGCTACATTCCTTATAAGAGCACATGACCCAACATCTGAGATTGCAATAGCTTTAATGGAAGATGCACAAGGGAATATAGAGGCTTTAAATAAAGGAGCAGCAGCCTTGTCTTGGCAAACAACTGGAGATTCTTCTAAAGGAATTATAAGAGATGTTTCCTATACATCAGGAAGCATAAGACCTACAGATACAAGAGGGAGATGGACAGGTACATTTGATATTGTTAAGGTAAAGGTAATATTAGGAGGAGAATTTGGAACAGCTACATATTCAGTTTGGACTAAGAATGGAGATAAATTGGGAATAAATGAAGGAAATCAAGTTATAACTGCTAAAAAAATAACAGGAGATTATCAATCTCTTGCAGGTAATTTACAAATAAGATTTGGAGGAAGCACTAAAACTTCTGTAGCTACAGCAGATAATGAGTGGGAAATAGAAGTATCAGGATGGCAAGAAGAAATAGATAATTCTTCTATTAATTCTGTAAAGATGACAAGAAGATAACATTTAACCAAATTTGGAAAATTAAATAAATGGCAGTAACTTTTACAAATAATTTTAAGAATATTTTAGACAAGTTAGAATCCTTACTTGAGTCAGAGTTCAAAGGCTCTTTGCCTATATATAAAGGGAACTCTGTTCCTAATGGTGTTAATCAAGCCTTACAGCTTATCCCAGTAGGTAGCACTCTTTTAGACTATATGACTAACTCTGAAACAAGAGAGTTTTCTGTAAGTATAAAATTTTTATTTAATGAAATTAATATAAATGAAAAGGCTTTAGATCATATTCTAAGGCAGGTTTCAAGAATAGAAGCATTAGTTCACGATAATATGATTGTAACATTATCAGATTCAACAAAGGCATCAGATTGCAGGCTTGAATCTACACAACTAAATGCTGATGAAGAATTGGGTATTTATATTGTTAATTTTGACTATAAATGCTTACACACAATAACTTTTTAACAATATAGAGGGGTAATAAAATGGCACTCAATGCAACAACATATTCAGGAAAACAGTTTGCTGTTTATTTAGCAGCAGAAACAACAACAGGAACTTTCAACACTACAGATGCAAATTTTTATAGGGTAGATGTAGAAGGGATAACACTTCCTCCTTTTTCTCCTACACAGGAATTTGAGATGAGAACAGGGTCAGGAAGGATAGCCGAGTTTGACCAAGTCTTTTCATCTTCAAAAAGAGTATCTACAGAATTTACATTATCAGGAAGATTAACACAAGAAATGTGGGTAATCTTAATGGAAAGTGTTACAGGAGATGAATTTGATGGTGGAGGAAGTAGTGATAGTGTTTTAACACTCGCTTATAATTATGGTGGATTAGGATTTAAAGTTGGCACAGACCCAAGTGGTGCAACAGATTGGGCTTATTTGTTATCTGTTTACTTTGCAGCACCAACAGCAGCAGATTCGTATTCATTAAAAAGTTGCACTTGTACGAGTTTTTCCATAGATGCTGACATGGATACAGCAGCAGGAAGATTTAATTACTCAGCAACATTTCAAACTCAGTCAGCACCTGCTAAAGGAGAAAATGCAGGATTGATAGCAGCAGCAACAGCTATTGGTAGTAATAATCTTTATTTAAGTTTACTTGATGATAAGATTATTGATATTAAAGATTATGATGGTTCTACAGACCAAGACGATATTACACCATTATTTAAATCATTTAATATGACTATTGATTGTCCTACACAATTTTTAGGAGCATCAGGTGCAAATGGAGAACCAGAAGTTTGGGGAAAAGCATTACCTGAGCTTACTATTACATGGGGTGGAAGTATTAAATATGATGATGAAACTGATAATATGGTTGAAGCCTTTAGAGATCCTGCCAATGTTTCATATCTCACATTTTATCTTGCTGATGTTGGTGTTGCAGGAACTAGTGAAACACCTACTGGTGTTTTCTTTACTGCTACCTCAACAGTAAAAATGGGAATGTGGTTTGGAAAATCTAAACTGACAAGTTGCGAGGTATCAAGTGATGATGTAGCTATGGTAAACTTTGAAGCTAAAGTGTTAGCCCCTGCATCTGGAAATGCAGCACACTTTCTAGGTGGCGATAATAATTAATTGGAGAGTAAATGAGATACTTTAAAAAAGAAGGCAATGTTAAATTTAGAAAATCAAAAGATACTAAACTTATAGAAGATTGGCTAGAAAATGGTTTTGTTGAAGTCAATTCTGATGGTAGCTTAGTAGAATCTAAAAAATCTAAATCAAGCTCTAAAAAAGATTAATAAATAAGAGGATGTATGGAAATCAAACTGAAGTCAGGTAAAACTTTCAAAATAAAGGAAGATGTTTCCTTAGATGAAAGAGATGAATTAATGGATTGCATAGAATATCAATGGGCTGAAAATGGTGATATGAAAGGTATTAAGATGATGAATAAAACTATCACTAAATGGCTAAGAACTTGTGTTGATGGGGATGTTTCAGATAAAGAACTGGTTAAATGGTCTATAGCTGACAGAACAGATGCTTTCTTAAAAATTCAAGAACAGTTGACAATGGGGGAAGGCAAAGCCTCCAAATAGAATTTAACATTCTTGGAAACACCTGTGGAGGCTGTCAATTTCATTGTTTCCCTTATAAAGCAAAATTACCCATAAAAGTAGATGGCAAGTATTCTATAAAAGAATTTACTTGTAAAGAAGATGTTTGGGAAGTTATAGACCTACTAATATTAGAGGTAGAGGAAAATAATAAAAAAGGCAAAGAGTTTGATGTTGGTAAATCTATCAATGCTCAGTTGCCTTTTTTTACATGTAGGAATATTTTTTTTGACAAATACATACAGAAAGATATACAGAAGTATGTTTATTGCACAGATTTAGGAGTAAGTCCACATAAAGGCGACTTTGGAGAACAACCTGCAATGTGGATAGATAAATATTTTATAATTAAAAAGACCTTTGCTAAGTTAGAGAAATCACAAATAAGCGAAGCAAGGCAAAAAAACAAAGGAAAAAATGGCTGAAACCTTAACCATTCAATTTAAAGCAACTGGTGGTGCTGCATTAAAGAAAACTATTGATACTATTTATGCAGCTAATGTACGACTGACTAAAGGTCAAAAAGAATATGAAAAAGTTGTTAATAAATTAAATTCTACAAATAAAAAACTTGAAAATTCCCAAAAAAGATTAAGAAGATCAACTTCAACTCTCACAAAAGAACAAAAGAAAGCACAAGCAGGGTTGCTTGGACTGGGTCATTCTGCTAGAAATACATCAGGAGCTTTTTCTGTTCTTCGTTCACAAATGTTACTTGCATCATTTGGAGCTGCATTAGTTGTAAAACCATTAATAGATATAGCAAATGCTGCTTCAAGGGCAGATGAACAAATCAATAAAGCTAGTGTGGTATTTGGACATAATATTAGTGTTGTTACTAGGTGGGCTTCTGCTTTAGGAGAGTCTATTGGTAGAGCAGATTCTACACTTATAGCAATGGCTTCAACACTTCAGGACACATTTGTTCCTCTTGGGTTTAGTAGAGATGCTGCAACAAAATTATCAACTTCATTAACACAACTTGCATTAGATGTAGCTAGTTTTAATGATAAGGCAGATGCTGATGTTATAAGAGATTTTCAAAGTGCTATTGTAGGAAACCATGAAACTGTTAGAAAATATGGAATAGTTATAACTGAAGCTGCTTTAAAACAAGAAGCTATGGTTCTTGGTATAAGTAAAGGGTCAGGAGAGCTTACAAATGCAGCAAAAGTACAAGCAAGACTTAGCCTTATTATGAAAGGTAGTGCAGATGCTATGGGAGATTTAGATAGGACTCAAGACGAATATGCTAATACTGTAAAAAGATTCAATGAGCATTGGAAAGAAGTTGCAGAAACTTTAGGAAAAGATATACAGCCTATCTTAAAAGCCTTTATGAATTTAATGATGGATACTCAGTCTTTAAAGGCTTATGCTTTAGCATTAGGATTTGTTGGAGGAGGTTATCTTGCAGTTAGTATTAATGCATTAACAGCAGCAAAAGCATTGAAATTCTTTAAATCGGCTATGATTAGAACTGGAGTAGGGGCATTAGCTGTTGGACTTGGATATTTAGCAGATAAATTTTTAATGGGAAGGAAACCTGCTAATGATTTAACTGAGGAGTTAAAAGATAGTAAAGCTGCTATTGATGATTTAGGTGATGGAATAGATATAACATCTAAAATTCTTACTAATTTTACAGAAGCTCAACAAGATTCAATAAATTCATTACAAACTAGATTAGACCTTTTATATGCAACAAGTGAATCAGAAAGGATATTAATAAATCTCGCTAGTAAAAGAGAAGGTGGAATGTCAGATGTAACTCAAGCTGAAATAAATTTAGCTGAAGCCATAGAGTCTAGAAAAAAGTCAATAGAACGAACACAGGAAGCCAATAAGAAAGAATTAGAGTTGTCAACTGCACTTATTAGATCAATAGGCGAAAGGATGCAAAAGTATAGAGATGATGCAGCCATAAAGAAAAAAATTGCAAAAATAGATTTAGAAACATTTAGGCAAAGAAAGCGAGCTATAAAATTATCTGAAGGTGAGGTAGTAGCAAAAGAAATAGAAATGAATACCATAAAATCAGCTTTGGATACAAAGAAACTATCTTTAGCAAATGATAAATTAACAGCACAACAAAAAGAAGATTTAACAGATAGTATTTGGGAACTTTCATTTGGGTATGGTATTTTAAAGTCTGAGGTAGAATTTTATACTGAGGAGCACAATAAAGCAGATCAGTCAATAACTGATATAAAAGCTAATATAAAAAGTTATATAGAAATTATAAACAGCAATGTAGCTGCTTTAAAAACACTTACTGCTACACAAGAAACTACATTTGAAACAAGTAGAATATCAAGTATGATGACTTCTATTGGAGATGCTTTAGGGGGAACTTCTTTTGATATGTCTGGAATGATTGATAATTTTCACAACACTCTTGAAGTTATAGAGGTAAATGGAGAGCTTGTAGCACAAAACACATCAGAGGCTTTTCAACAAATGGCTGTAGAAATTGGAGTTGCTATGATTCAAGCTCAAGTAGCAGCATCTCAAGCAAAAATGGCATCAATTAAAGCAGATGCACAAGCAGATATAGAAGCATTTAAGAAAACAGAAAGATATAATAAGATGAGCACAAAACAGAAAAAAGCATTTGAAGCAGAAAAACTAAGAGTAGGAAATGCTGCAATGAAGAAAGAGTTTGAATCTCAACAAAAAATGCAAAGAGCAGGTGTTGTAATGAATACAGCAGCAGCTATAATGCAAATATGGGCTAGTCCTACAATGGGAGTTGACCCTGTAACTAAGGGAGTTTTAACAGCATTTGTTGCTGCATTATCACTTATGCAACTAGAGGCAATTAATTCACAAAGTGCTCCAACAATGGCTAAAGGTGGTATGATTGGAGGCAAACTTCATGTTCAAGGTGGAACTATGGTTAATGCAGAAAGAGGTGAATATATTATGAGTAGAGCTGCAGTAGATGCTGTAGGGGTTGAAACAATGAATAGGATTAATCAAGGGGGTGGTGGTGCAGCTATAAATGTTTCATTTACAGGAAATGTTATGTCTGATGAGTTCCTTGAGTCAGAAGCTATCCCTAAGATAAAAGAGGCTATTCGCAGAGGTGCTGATATAGGAGTAAGTTAATGCTCGTTTTATCAGATGCCATTACATTAGATTTAAGTTTTAGAGAAACTTATTTAGTTCCATTAATAGTAATAGATTCTGCTAGAGATGAAACAGGTAATTTTATAAATGAGCCAATGTATATATCTACAAATAAAGGTGTTTTTAGTGGTGATATATTTTGGGAAGATTTTGATTTAAAAATAAGTAGTATAAAAGAGTCCTTAGATTTAGTAAATAGAAAATATAAAATTAACAATCTATCTTTTACTTTAAGTAATTACTATGTTCAAGATAAAAGAATAAGTGATTTTGTTGCAGATAGAGCTTTGTTAAATAAAACTGTGGAAGTTTATTATAAGACACAATCTTGTAAAACATTAGAGGATTGTGTTTTAATTTTTAAAGGAGATATAAGAAGGTTTGACCACGACTCTAAATTAGTAAGAGTTGAGTTAGAAGATTTAACTGAAGGCAAACTATCTAAAGAACTTCCTATTGCAAATACAGGCTTTGGTGGTAATCTTTATAATAAAGAACATAAGAACCAACCAATCCCAATGGTTTATGGTTCTGTAGAAAAAGCTCCTGCTATACCTTTTATAGACATTCAAGCACAGAATGATGAAACAGATATTGATATTATTTGTGATGATGTTTTAAATGCTGAAAGAGGAATTAAAATGGGGGGATTCTTTGGATCTGATATTTCTTCCACTTTCACATCAGAATTATGCCCATTATATATTTATAAAGATAATTATTTTTTAGTTCTTCAAACATATCTTCCAGAAGCTGCTTATGAGCAAGGCGAAGGAAATTTTTTCTATGAAGAATATGAACAATATACAATTCACGACAATTCCATACAAATTCGTAAAATGTTTAACAGAAATGTAGGTTTAAATCCTCCTGCAATGAATGAGTTTCAAGCTGTAACAAGAAGATACCCTAATTCAATGAAAATATTACAAGACCCTTCATTAGGGAATTTAGAAAGTGATTCTTGGGTAGATACTCTTGGATATGGAGTCCACTTTTTAAATACAGATGTTAAATCACCTGAATTGTCATTTGATAATGCAGATGCTACATTACTGTCGCCTGAGCTTATATTTGCTTCTAATTTATCACAAAATTATAAAGAAACATTTGCAGAAATTCCAGACCCTGATACACAAATAACTGAAACTTTTACTTTGGTGAATAATTTTAAGCCTTATGGTTCAGGAGCTGTAGGGTCATCTTATTACGACCATTTTCTTAATACTGTTGCTGATGGAACTTCAGCAGGTAATGGAGCAAGCTATCAATATATAATAATGAATTGGTTTCATAGATTTGCTAATATACATAATAACAATTATGCAGAGCCTACAGTAACCTATATTAGGATGCCTAAACTTGTGTATATAGGAATGATGATGGGTAAGAAAATATGGGAGCAATTAATATCTTCAGATAACAATCCTACTGATTATACTGATATATCTCAAGTTCCTGAAGGTTTATATTATAGTATGTTAAATGCTACTCAATCTAATTTACAATCTGCAGCTAATAGACCTAGAGTGAATACTTATGCAAATATTTGTCCTGCTTTTCTTGAAGATTGGGCTGTAACATCTAGTTTAGGAACAGGGTATATTGAACAACAATTAAATGCAGATTGGAACTCAACATATTTTTTTGGTACTAGAACTAGTACTTCGGCTAATAATTTTAAATATATATGTGAAACTTTAGAAGGCGAATGGAATAGACAGCCTAATGAAAAAGTTAATTATCCTCAAGGATTATACTATCAATTTGAAATAGCCCAAGAATATGAAGGTATCCAACTAAGGGATGTATTTGGAAAAAGATATGCTTGTGCTAGTTTAAAGAATGAATCATTTACTCAAACAGATGTAACCTCTAAAGCAGATGGGAGTGATGAGGGGGGATATTTTTATTGGAATATTTTTGATATAGGTGATGAATATGATTATTTATTTAATGCAGATGATTTTCCACAATACAGCCCTATTGCAAGAGATGGAGCAGGAACTGTAATACCTAGTTATCCTAAAGCTATGTATATAGAATATCTGTCGCTATGGAATAATGTTCTGCCTTCGGATGCCCCAGACCATTATCTCTATACAGAGGACAGCCAAAAACCAGATTTTGACTCATATTATTTTGGAGGCTATTATGGTTCTCCTAATACAGGAAGTAGTAAAGTTTCAGAATATGAAGTAACAGATTTAGCTAGTTGGCAATGGACTAATTCTCTCCAAGATTCATCAAACCATGATGATGATAATACAGGATGGGCTTTATGGATAAAAGAAGATGTAGCTGCAGATATTGGAACTTGGAACTCTCTTAGTACCCCTGATGAAGCTAATTTAGATGAACCTGCAAATGTAAGAGTACATAGAAATACTTTAATGCCACTACAACATAATTCAAAACCAAAATATAATACTGAGTATATGGGATTAAAAGGACATAATTTTATCAATCTTGGGTCAGTCTTGCCTCTGAGCATGGAAACTGTAACACTTTATAGCGAAGAAGACCCAAATGATGGAACTTCTATTAGACTTGGATGTGTTTTTACTTTTCAAGATTTAGATGTGTCTGATGATGTAAAATGTGATACCTTTTTTGAAGGGAAAATTAAAAATAGATTTAATGAAGATACTACAGATGATTCAGATAAACACTTTGTTCTAGGGTGTGGAGCTATTGATATAGATGAAGAAGAAGACTTTAATTGGGGTACATTTGACAGTTCATTTGATAGTGATAATGTTCCTTTAATAGATGTTGCATTATCTGAATGTTATAATAACCCTCAATCAATGATTGAATTTGACTCTTATCAACATCCTGATGATATGCAGGAGGGGCATACTAATAAATTTTCTGGCATATTAACAGATTATATAATTCCTGAATTTTGGAAACCTAATAACTATAATTCCTTAACAATGATGTATAGGGTTGATACAGAAGGAACTGACTCAAGTGTTGCAAAACTCAGCACAGAAATATATAATGTTTCTATGATTCAATATATAATTTTTGGTGCTGCTTTAGATTCAAATGTATATGCAAATGTAAATGGTAGAGTTAATACTATGGATGATACAGTAGATACTGACAATGGAACTGTATTTAAATATACAGGGATTCCTATTATACCAATAGGTGAACTTAGTGGTCAAGAGGAATATGATAATCAAACATCTACTATATCTTCGCCATTTAGTGTTATATATCATATTTTAGAAAAAGAAGTAGGAATAGAAGATCCTATAGAAACATCAATAGACCAAACTGTTGGAGCTTCTAATATGTCATTAGCCTTTAGTCTTAATGAAAAAATAAAAGCAAAAGAATTAATTAATAATTTATGCACCAATACAAATATATTTCCTATGTTTAAATCAACATCTAAGTTTTCATTTACTGCAATAAAAACATCTTATGAACCTGCTGATGTTCAATCTATTATAATTGCAGACGAAATAATAAAATCTAAATTTACAAGAACACCTTTAGAGAAAATTTATACTTTAGTTAATGTTAAATATCATAAAGATTATGAAACTGGAGATTATCTAAAAGATACAGGATATATTGATGGCTATGACTGTTATGGAAATGGCGATTCCACCTTTAGGACTGATACAGGAGCTTTAGGCTATAGTTATGATTATATTGCAGTTGACAGAGGAGCTAATGTTTTTGATTTTGAGGCTGAGTTTATAAGGAATCAAGGTGATGCTGAAACTTTAAGAAATTTTATATATATGTATAATTGTAATCAACATAATATATTTAAATTAACATTACCTTTAAAATACTTATACTTAGAAGTAGGCGATATTGTTAAATTTGATTCTCTTATAGAAAATATGTTAGCTTATGGAGAGGATTATACAAACCCAGTTACAAGAAATGCACAACTTATATATCCTTATTTTATAATAGATTTTATAGATAAAAAACAAAAAAGTATTACTGTTAAGCTAACTCAATTACATTATTTACAAAAAACATTTCAACCTGATTTAGGTAGTGTTAGTAGATGTCAGGGCATAAATGAGGAAATAGGATACCATGATTTGGATGGAGAATTATTATCAAATTACCTTCTTGGTGGAGAAATGTATTTTACAAATGAACAAAAAAGAGTGTCTGATGAAAATCAAGATGGTTATATAGACTATGCAGACCTTCAAGTTATTAATGATTTAGCAAGTGGAAGCGAAATAGATGATATAGTGAGTGGAGATACAGGAATTAGTAATTGGGAAGATGGAGTTGTTAATGTTGCAGATATTGTTGCAATGGTTAGTTTAATAACTGGTGATGAGCCTCCTACTGATGAAGAATTATTATATGGTGATGTAAATGGTGATGGGGTTATAAATATTACAGATATTATTGCTACAGTAAATCAAATTATAGGTGGTGATGAATAATAAACAAAGAAATAAATTAATAAATATGGTTAGGTCTATATATGGAAATGCTTTAGTTGAACCTTTAGAAGCCAACTTACAATGTATAGATAATATTGTTACTCTTGATTGCGAAGG
>Ga0098047_10000652_pt1 | contig 13859 bp, 26 predicted proteins | sample 12_taG_FD_92585 | JGI IMG/M metagenome (GOLD analysis project Ga0098047, IMG submission 92585) | Marine viral communities from the Subarctic Pacific Ocean - 12_ETSP_OMZ_AT15267 metaG | ecosystem: Environmental > Aquatic > Marine > Oceanic | place: Subarctic Pacific Ocean | collected 2015-01-16 | reverse complement strand
TTGGTTTGAGTTGATAAGATAATAGTAAAATAACGCTTTGTTAACCTTTTGCCTTGTTCCTAAAAAATGAATAGGGTTGTTTGTAGCAACCTTTAAAAATTCATCTACTTTATAAAAGGTTTGAAAAGGTTTGCGCGTTGTTTTAACTGAGTCGCTAAAATTACATACAATCTTGTTTATTTGCTCGTTTAGGGCAAATATTAAAGCCTTGTTATAGTCCTCAAATTTATAGGTCTTTTCAACTTCTGTACTAAAGAAATAAAGCACCTTTTTTGTGGTTTTTTGTGTTATTGAATAATGCATAGTTTTTGTATTTAAGTTAGTTTTTAATGAATAATCAAGCCTATTTTTTTGTTGCCCTTGTTTATGGCTATTAAATCATTGTCAGAAGCGTTTATATATCCTGCTTTTAAAAGTTCTACTTCATTTTTAAATATTTTTGCGTGGCGGTGTTCATTAACATTTATTAAGTCGTCCCGTTTAGACCCTAGAGAATAAATTAAAACAAAGTTGGTTGGTTTGTCTTTAAACGTGTCGAAAATCACCTTACTTTTTGTATATGCATAAAACGTAATCTGTGGAAAACGTTTCATTATATCGAACCAATTATATATATAGCTTTTACTATAAAAATCGCCTGAATCGTGTATTCTTATATGGGTTGCTTTACGTCTTTTAATTGCATCCGTTATTTTAGACTTGAATAGGTAGGTGTCTTTAGTAAGTAGATACCTACGCTCATAGGCTGCTTTAGTGTTTGTCCAAACATACGTGCCTTTGGCAGCATAGCAAACAGACACACAAGAATCCGCAAAAGGGCAGGTTATTCGACCTGTAGAATGAGATTTATAAGCAGTTATCCCAAAGTTGAAAATGCGGGTTTTTGTTTCCTTGCTAGTTTTTTTCATTTTCGCATTTTGCGTCAAAATTTGCGTGTGCTTTAATTCGATTAAATCGGTTTTTGTAAAATTCATCTTTTTGGTTTTTTTGGTTAAAAGTTTGGTTTAGTAATTGTCTATGATTCGTTGTTCTATATCATCTATAAAATTTGAGCCTTCAAAAGGGAAAAAATCATAAATGAAGTCCGTTATATCCATAAAATGACCCGTTTCAATTTCGTAAAAAATAACATCTTCTATCCCGTCAAATTCATCGTTAAAAAAATTGCCAGTAAATACCACCTTATAAGGTTTCCTGTTGGGGTTGTTTGTTTTTTCGTTACCATAGTAAGTGTAACTTGATTGTGTGTGGATTCTGTTCGTCTGCATCTTTTTGGTTTTTTTGGTTAAAATTTATAGCTATTTAAAAAAGGGGTAAAAAATTCCCTATACAATACTTTTATTTTAAAAATAAATACAAAGTTATTTTTTTCCTCTTTTCTTAGTTGTAATTGAAAATCTGTTTGAGGCTGTGGGAATACGTTTTTCATAATTTTGTTTTTTTTGATTACATCACAAATATATACAAAAGAATTGATAAAAACAGGCTTAAAGACTTGATAGTCAATCGCCAACTAATAAAACACACATACGACTAAACAAAAAAATGGATCAATACAAATAATTTAGCACTTTTTTTTAAAATAAAACACTAAAAACGCTATATCGTAGGATCAGCCTGGGCTGTAGAGGTTTTAAACCCCTACCCTACCCCAATTTAACCCCCCTCCCCTCCCCTTTCGATTTCGGTGGGGGAGAGGAAAAAAGCTCGTATTTTTACATCAATAATCAAAAATCCCACGACTTTTTTGGGTATATAGTAAAAGTTTTATACATTTGTTGAAAGTGAAAATAAATAAAGCAATTAAATCTCAAAACAGTTATGGAAGAACATTTAACCAAATTAGTTAAACCATTTATAATTAGTGGTTGGAATTTTAACAACGATGAAAGATGTGTAGATGCTAATGTATCATTTGCATATTTCCCTAAAGAATTTAAAAAAGAAACACCGCCAAGAGTAAGGTTTGAGTTAATTTTAGATAACGGTAGGGTTCAGAATCGTTTGCAATGCAGCAAACCATTTGTAGAAATGGTAGATTGTATAACAGAACAATTATATCTAAAGGCTTTGTCTGCTAATATATAGACATCAAAAGTGAAAGTTCCATTTTGGGCGGTCTAGGTATTAGGAAAACATACCACCCCACCCTTTAACAAGTAAATTAAAACAAATTATGAAAGGACATTGGAAAAAACAATTTAACTACGACTTTTTAGGGTCATACTCATTAGATGGTAAGCGAGAGGTTACAGCCACAGTTACCAAGATGGGAACTGAGAAAGTTACAGGTCAGCAAGGTAGAAAAGAGGATTGCTTTGTGGTCCACTTTAAGGAGTTTGATAAGCCAATGATACTGAACAGGACTAATTCTAAAGCCATTGAAAAGGTAGCAGGTAGTGGTTTGGTTCAAGATTGGATAGGTACACAAGTTACCCTATATGTAGAGAAGGGTGTTAAGGCTTTCGGTGATGTTGTAGATGCTTTAAGGATTAGAGATAAGAAGCCTAGTAAAGTAAAGATGGATGAAGAAATCTTTAAGCAGATGGAACACGCTATTGGTATAGGTAAGCACGTTCAGGTAGAAAACGCTATGTCAAAGTATTATATGACTAAAGAACAACAAGGGTCTTTAGAGGGGTTAATATTTAAGAAGAAGAAAAAATGATAGAAGTTATTTTATTTTGGATATTAAGTAAGGCACAAGCACCTTGGTATCTTATAATGTTACTTTGGATTCACGTAATATATAATTACGTACCCTTGTTTATAGGTTTCTTGGCTTTGGTTGTAAAAAAGTTAGAAGAAGTTAAAAAACAATAAGTTATGGAGCAGTTTAAATCAGATGAAGAATACTACGGTGATTGGGAGTACACTACTAACTCTCAGTTAGGGTATATTAAAAAATCACCTGCTTACTATTGGAAGATGCGTAACGGTGGTAAGTTAGATACACCTGCTTTAAGGTTTGGAGCTTTGGTACACACATTAATATTAGAACCTGAAAAGTTTTCTGAATTATTCTTTGTGTTTGATCCACAGAACAGACCAGATAAAGATAAGGGTATGACAGCTAAAGTAAATAAGGAGTGGAAGATAGCCTTAGAGAAAGATTGTAAGGAAGGAAGTAAGTATCTTATGGCTTTGAAGGATTACGAATTAGCTGTATCTTTGAAGCGTAAGTTAGAATCATACCCTGAGATTAAAAACATCTTAGATAATTCAGAGAAGGAAGTAGCTAAGACTTGGATAGACTTCAACACGATGTCGAAGTGTAAAGGTAAAGCCGATATGATAGTATCAGGAGGCGATATGCTAGTAGATATTAAGACTACAGGCAAAGATGTTGCCGATTTCAAGAAAAGTGCTTACAGGTACGCTTATCATCGTCAGGCTGCGTTCTATTTAGATGGGTTCGGAGCGAAAGAGTTTGTATTTATTGTAATAGAGTCAAACTCGCCACATCAGGTAGGAATCTTTAGGTGTGGGGAATTGTTCTTAGAGCAAGGTAGGCAAGAGTACATTGAATTATTAGAGAAAAAGCAAAGGTATTGCGATACTTTTGAGAAAGCGAGTAACCACATAATAAACGAAGAATTATGAAAAGCAAATTTGTAACTAAGCACGGAAAAGATAGGTTAAATAAGGGTTTGACTTTGTGTTCAGACTATTGGAAAGTACCTAGGCAATTAATATTAAGCACCTCTAGGTCACGAAAGATAATGAGTGCTAGACACTCTTTAAGGTACTTCCTATGTATGGGTGGTGACTTAAATTTAAGTGAGATTGGTACGTTAACTAATGGTGACCATACATCGGTGATCCATTCACGTAAATCGTTTGAGAAATATTGCGAATACGAAGAAGATTTTAGAGCATTAAATCGTATAATGAAAGGTGAAATTGCTCACTTAACCGAGGTGCGAGAACGAGTAGATATATCAAAAATATTAAAGTTAGAAACTACAAACAAATCAAAAACTAACCTAATAATGGAGTATTATGGAAATAAATAGAGTAGATGTAGCCCACGAAGAAATTACAGAGCAATGCCAAGAGTATTTCTTGGTTTCAGCCGAATTTCAGGGTGATGATAAATACATAACAAGGGCTTTTGCAAACACCGAAGGTGAACTTCTTAAAGAAATTTTGATTGAAGAAATGCTTAATTCGGAAATTTTTGCTAACTTTGTCCTAGAAGTTGCTAACGATTATAAACAATTAAATTCAAAAAAATGAGTCAAAGTCTAGTATTACAAGGAGTTATCACTAAAATTAGTGAAGTACAACAAGGAGAATCAAAAGCAGGTAAGTCTTGGAAAAAGATGGGGTTTGCTATGGAAACTTTAGGTGAGTACAACAAGACCGTTTATTTTACCGTTTTCGGTGAAGAAAAAGTAAACAACTTTCAGAAGTATAACAAGGTTGGTCAAGAGGTTGAAGTTAGCTTTAACGCAGAGTCAAGAGAATACAATGAAAGGTTTTACACGGATCTACAGGCGTGGAAAGTATATGTTCAGACAAGTTCTAGTGAATTTGCTTCACAAGAAGAAACATACCACGAAGTAGTGTCAGGTGAACAAAAACAGGCTGCCGATGATGGTATGCCATTCTAAATTGATGGGGGCTTAGTCCCCCTTCATTTACTCTCTCTCTCTCAATTACAAATTAAATTAACTAAAATGATGGCTAAAAGATTCACAGATACAGAAAAGTGGAATGAAGATTGGTTCTTAGAACTACCTACAACCCATAAATTATTTTGGGATTATATATGCGACAACTGTAATCACGCAGGTATATTCAAGCCAAATAAAAGAATATTTGAATTATTAATAGGTGAAAAGATTAATTCTGACAATTTCTTTAAATCTTTAAATACAGGTAAAGACAGGATTATTATATTACCCAATGGTAGATGGTATATTACAGGTTTCATTAAATTTCAATATGGTGAAACATTAAACCCAAACAACAGGGTTCACAACTCTATATTAAAAATACTTAATCAGAATGATATAACGTATTCCGATACTGCTATAATAGAGTTTGGTGAAACATCTAAACCTGCTCAAAAACCTACTCCTGAATCATTAGAGGAAGCACAGGAGTATTTTGTCTCAAAAGGTAGCAACAAAAAAGATGCTGAGAAATTCTATAACTTTTATGGCTCTAAGGGTTGGAAGGTTGGAAAGTCCCCAATGAAGAACTGGAAAATGTCAGCAAATAATTGGATCGCTCGTGACAAGAAAGATTTGCCCGACTCAACGTATTTAGGTAACCAACTTAAACAAATGGGGCAATAGTTATGAGTGGATATAGAATAACATCACAACAGGAAGTTGTAGATTATTGTAAAGATATATATTCTAAAGGTTACACTAAAGGTCAAACAACAGGCATAGCACCTTTAGACCCACACTACACTTTTCGTAAAGGCGAACTAACTATTATGACAGGGTTCGCTAATATAGGGAAAACGACTACACAATTATTTCTTATGATAATGGCATCTAAGCTCTATGGTTACAGATGGTTAATGTATTGTCCTGAGAACGAACCTGTGGGCGATTTAATGATTGATATTGCTGAAATGTATTGTGGTAAGACAGCAGACAAAGATTTCTCAGATAGAGTAGGTCAAGAAGAATACTTACAAGCAATTCAATGGGCTTTCAAGCACTTTACCGTTCTTACATTTGATGAAACACCAACGGTTGAAGATGTTTTAGGGGCTTTTGGTGACTATATGCAAGTAGAACACTTCGATGGTGTATCTCTTGACCCTTTAAACGATTTAAAGTCAGCAGAGAAGCAATCTAAGTATGAATACTATTATGATGCTTTAAGCAACATTAGAAGGTTTATTAAGAAGCATAATATTATGTTCTATTTGGTCGTACATCCAGGCACAGCAGCGAATAGAAGGCGAAATGATGATGGTACTAGACCTGCTCCAAATATGAGTGATGTAGAGTTTGGGGCTATGTTTGGCAACAGGGCAGATAACTTTATTGTGTTTCATCGCAATCCTCAAAGCGAGAAGTGGAACGTGACTGAAATACACATTCAGAAGATTAAATTTCAAAAGTTAGTTGGTGTACCAACACCCGAACTAGACCCTATATGTTTGTTTTATTCATATAAAAAGCGTAGATTCGAGTATCTCAATGAAAACGGAAGTTTAAACGACCCGATTCAAAACACAATAACTAAACCAATAACAAACGCAATCTTTTAATTATGACTCTCAAAGTAGCAACAGATTTTAGTGGAATTGGATCACCCGAAGCAGCCTTAAGAAGGTTGAAAATACCTAACGAAAATGTATTTGCTTGTGAGATTGATAAGTACGCAAAAGCATCTTACCTAGAGCTTAACAATCCTAAGAAATTTTACGACAACATTACTACTAGAAATCACAAAGAGGTAGAACCTTTAGATTTGTATGTAGCAGGATTCCCTTGCCAAGCATTTAGTTATGCAGGTAAAAGAAAAGGTTTTGCTGATGAAACGAGGGGTACGTTATTTTTTGATGTAGCTGAGTTTATAAGAGCCAATCAACCTAATTGCTTTATACTTGAAAATGTTAGAGGTTTAGTATCTCACGACAAGGGTAAAACATTCCAAACCATTATTGATATATTGTCTAATGGTGGTGGTACTGTAAATGGTCAAATGGGTTTAGATAGTATTGAAGATGGTTTAGGTTACCACATTTACTATCAGATATTAAATTCTAAGGATTATGGAATACCTCAGAACAGAGAAAGAATATTTATAGTTGGGTTTAAGCATTGGAGAAATTTCAACTTCCCTAAAGAAATGCCTTTAACTAAAACGCTAAAAGATGTTTTACAGGATGATGTTGATGAAAAGTATTACCTAAGTCAAAAAATGATTGATGGTTTTTATAATCACAAAGAAAGACATCAAGAGAAAGGTACAGGATTCCAATGGAAACCTAAAACTGGTGACGATATAGCTAATTGCGTTAGAGCAAACAAGCCTGACTGCCCCACCGATAATACTATAGTAATACACAATCTTCACCCTAGATGTGGTGACCCAAAGAAAGGTGGTACAGGTCATTTAACTAAGACTGATGGTATTGCATATTGTTTGGATGCAGCAAATAGTATTGCAGTAGAAATACCTAAGATAATTGGTTACACGAGGGATAAGGATGGTGTTGTAGTAGATAGGCATTTGAAAGACGAGGCTAACACCTTACATTCGTCAACAGGTAGTGGTGGTAATACAGACCAGTTCGTGTTAAGCAGAAACATACGAAGGTTAACCCCTCTTGAAACTTGGAGATTACAAGGTTTCGATGATGATGATTTTTACAAAGCTGAAAAGGTGTGTTCTAATACTCAGTTGTACAAACAAGCAGGTAACTCAATCACCGTTGATGTGATGGTGGAAATATTTAAGAAAATCTATTTAAAATAAAAGGTTATGCCTGATGAAATTACAATGAAAGCGATTCACCTGTTGAGGGATCAAGACCCTAATATGGATGAAATTAATAGTATGGATAAGTTTTTAGCACATCAGAAGGAGATTGCTAAAATGACTGAACAATATGCTACATACTCTGACCATCCACAAGCAGAACAACTTAAACAAAGGTTGAACGTGCTAACTGAATCAATGATGGCATTTACGTATGTGTACACTCAGATGATGGGTTACAAACGTGAAAAGCTCTTAGCTGATGCGAGAGAAATGGAAATGGCGAATGCTGTTATAGAATTGAAACAAGAATTAGACATACTAACTAAAATTAAGTAAAAATGAACGAACTAGAACGCATTTCAAATGAATTAGAATTAGCTACTAGAACTAGAAATACCGAAAGTAAGATAGGAGAGGTTACTCCATTACTAGACCAGTTAGCAGATATGATAGATGCTAAAGATGTTAATGTGACTAAGCTAATAGCTATCGTAGATGAGTATAAGCGAATACTAACTAAAAGTAAGTAAAAATGAATGCAAGGGAACTTGAATTAATGGAAAAATTCGCATCGGCATATAGCATTAAATGTGTTCCTGCTGATGGTATGCATTCTAATTGGGATTTCGTAGCTGAACGCAAGGATGGTGTAAAGTTTTATTGTGAAATGAAAAGTAGGAATTTTTGCCTTGACTTTGCACAAGAAAAATACCCCGAAGGTTTAATACTTGAAATGCACAAGTATGAAAGAATACTGAGAAGAAGTAAGAACGAGAAAGGGTCACAAGCGTTGTATATAAACTTCTTTGTTGATGGTACTGTATTGGTACACAACCTGAATAAAATAAAGATAGATAGTTGGTTTTGGAAAACACTACCCGAAACCACCGATTTTAATAAAAGGAGATTTGTTTACAAGTACATTACCTTTGTTAATTATGATAAGGGGAAACTTGTTTATATTTGAACATCGTTGTGATTTTTGAGAGTAATCATAGCTTTTGTTTTTCATTATTTGGTTAATTGGGAAAGGGGGAATCATTTTGGTTCTTCCTTTTTTTTATTTACATTTGTTTTTATTAACTAACTAAAACATTATGAGTAAAATAGAAGAAGAAGTTTGTTTTAAGATTTTAAAGCGTTCTGAGATAGGGAAGGCTAAATATGGCACTACGATGGAGCGAAATGATTTAAGTCGCTTAGAGTGGCTAAAACACGCACAAGAAGAAGCAATGGATTTGTGTGTGTACCTAGAGAAGCTAATACACGAGGAAGAAAGTAAGCCATTCACATACGAATGGAACATAACGAAAGAAGGGGACAAATAGTCCCCCTTTTCATTTTAACCCCCTAAAATTTAATGTGATTAGCTGTTAGAAACCCACAGCTCTTTTCCTTCAAATCTAATTGACTTGATGCTTTCTAATTTAATGGTTCTGTACCCTTGTACTTGTGTATCCCAAACAATAACATTACCTCTTTTCTTAGGGTTGTATTTTAACCCCTCTCCACTTGTGTGTTTATGTACACCTGTTCGGCAGTTCATAAATCTTATTGATCCATTTGCTTTTCTAAAAGTAACCCCAAAGAATTTACCCTTTGTTGATTCGATGATTGTGTTTAATAAAGTAGTTTGCATAATTGGTTTGAGTGTTTTGGTTAATAATACCAAATATAAGTAAACATTTGTTAATAACCTAATCCTAGGACAAAAAAAAAGGATAAAATTAATTATCCCTTTGGTACTCTAACTTCCACAAGCCTCACAATCTTCATCATCTATGCTACAGGCTTCGGGTTGCTCTTGTTCTGTTAAGTCTTGAATCCAACTACCGAATACATCTTCGGCTATTTCTTCGGGTGTTTTGTCTTTTCTTTTATCCATTCTACAGGGATTGTTTTAGATGCCCATTTGATGTTGTGCTTATCACACCATTCAGAATAGGTCGTTTTACTTCCTTTAAATAGTTTGTTTTTATGTCTTTGAAACACCATACGAATATCTAGTGCAGGGTGTTGATGTATAACTAACAGCATTTTCTTCCTATCGGCTGCTGAAAATCGACCTTTTAACTCCAAAATGATTCCGTTTGGCAAAATAACATCTGGAGTATATTTACGTTGCTCGGCAACTTCGTAGTACAGATTTTTAGTTTCATATTCAAAATTAATGCCCAAGTTATCCAACTCACCACAAACCTCTCTTTCATATCCACTTCTATATCTATTAATCTTCTTGTTCTTCTTCGCCATATATACCTTTATTTTCTTCGTAAGTTTTCCTGTTGTGACAAGAGTGGCAAAGTGATTGTAGGTTGTTCATATCGTACATACCACCACCTTGTTTGACAGGGTTAACGTGATCCACTACATCTGCTACAACCGTTCTACCTCCCTGCTCACACTTTACGCATAATGGACTTCCCTTTATCCAAAAAGCCCTTAATTCTCGCCACTTTTTTCTACTGTACACCTTGGTATCACCACCCCAAGATTTGTTCTTATCAACAGGTTTTACCCTACCTCTACCTTTTGGTAAACGAGGCATACCTCTACGATATTGTTAGTTCAAATCCATCACCGTTGGTGGCGAAAAAGAGTTCAGATGTAGCCCTTCGTGATGCTGTAACATCCAACAAAGAGTCTTGGTTGATTTTTCCAAAGCTAGTGCCAAGCAAAATACACCCTCTTGTGTCGGAATTAAAGTTTCCTGCGTGAATAAGTATGAATTTTCTATTGGAAACATCTTCTAATATAAAGTGTTTAGTGTATTTGTCTGAGTATCGTGGGGTAACTTTGTAAGTACCTTTTGGAATGCAAGAAATATTAGTTTCATTATCTTTCCAAGGCAACTCCAAAGATACGCAATCAAAGATTAGGTTAACCCCATCGTATAAAGAGAAGTAACCTAAAGTCTGATATTCGTCTGCTTGAACCCTGTTTAAAAATGCCCTATACATTCAGTTCTTCTTGTTAAAGATTTTTGTGAGCTTCGATTTGTCACATTTATTGCACTTCTCGTCACCCAAAAAACATAAAGGTAAAACAGCTATTAAAGCTAAACATAGTATTTCCCAAGAGATACCATTTGCTTCTATTTGGGCTACTGCTGCTACAGCTAGTACACCCGACACAGTTCGCTTCGATGACCATTTACCCTTATTGTCTTTAAACATTTCAGGGATTATTGCCACGATACCCTTTAAGGCTATTTTAGTAATAAATCCTGACATTTTAATCCTCTTTTGTTTCTTCTTTTTCTCCATTGTTTTTGATAAAGAATCCAATTAAATCATCAACATAACCAAAGACCTTGTTATCTTTAATAGAAGGTGTTAGTTTCACGATGATTTTAACTACAGCTAAAATTGCAATAAGCAATTCAGCACCATTAGCTAATAAGAAGTCTATAACTTGACCCATAATATAAATTTTAGTTGTTAATAATGTAGTAAAGGTAATGAAAAAATAGGGGAAAAGGTAGCTAAAACCTACTTTTTCACCCCTTTACTATTTTTTATGTTCTTTATCTCTCTGTACCACTTGTAAATACCAAATGATACAGCTAGTATTAGTGATGCCATTTGCAACCACCCTTCAACATCTGACATACTTATTGAGATTGCTGCTATCTGTGCTACAGCTACTTCTGTTGAGTTCTTATCCATCATTATATTATACTCTTGCTATTGTTATTTTCACACCTTTAATGGTGTCTGATGATAATTGTGGGTCAAAAGAGATAGACCAATATCTACCTGCTACCCCAACTAAAGGGGTGGCTACTGTATTATTCCAATTCTCTATTTCTGCATTCACGTTTGAATCATAAATTCCGTGTAAACCGTAACTAGATGTGTTCCAATCAAATTGAGTTAAGTTATAAGTCCTTACCGTACCTGTATAAGCTGCCTGTAAATCAATATGAGTAGCTTGATAACCTACAGGAACTACAAAACCTGCTTGAAGATAATCTGATGTAGAATAAATCTTTGCTACAGCACCCGTTTGGTAAATATAAGGTCTAGCAAACGCATCACTATTAGCCGAGAAATCAAAAGGGGTTAAGTATATAGCATCGTCTGAAATAGTCCCTATGTTGTTACCCTTAAATTCGGTGTTTGTTTTAATGTCTGACAATGAATTTATATAACCACCTGAACCGATTGAGAGATTTTGGATTTCTGCCGTAGAACAAGATAAAGCGTAGGTAGTTAATTCGTCTGCACCATCGTCAAATTTTAATGATGAAGATGCACCAAAAGCACCTGCGTTATTAAATTGAACGTATGTATCTGAACCTGCAGGTGAACCGCCACCGCCACCTGTTGAATTTATGGTTACATCACCTGTACCACCAATAGGACTAATTGTTACATTTGTCCCTGCAATAATTTTTGTAACACCATAATCTTCATCAGCTATAGCATCGTGTACAAATTTTGTATTAGCCACCTTGCTTGAATTATCACTTATAGCTAGATTATACGCTGTAACACCATTCGATAAAGAAGAAGTACCTGTCAAAGCACCTGTTATGTTGGTGGCAATAATATTAATTGCTGATAGAGTTGCTGTGCCTACATCGAAGGTAAGATAGAAACTCCCTGCTAAAGCACCACCATCATTGAACTGAATATCTTTGTTTGTACCTTTAGCGTTTGTTACATCTAACGCTGTCGTTGCTGTATCTGCGTTTCCTGTTACATCTCCTGTTAAGTCTCCTGTAACATTTCCTGTAACATCTCCTGTTAAGTCCCCTGTGACATCTCCTGTTACGTTTCCTGTAACATCACCTGTTAAGTCTCCTGTAACATCACCTGTTAAGTCACCTACTATATTGGTTGCTGATAAAGTCTTTGTACTATCGTTGTATGTAAAATTAGAATCACCCGAAAGCTGACCACTCGTGTTGTATTGAACATCTGTAGCGTTACCTGCAGCAAATTGAGTATCATTCCCTGTGTAACTTACAGCAGATATTAAAGACCCTATTGGATAGGGGTAATCAGCATAATAAGTTTGGTCATCAGGAGTGCTACCATCGTGTATAACTATACTTGTGTTCCCTACTACCTTGTCTGCTTTTTTATTTAATATAGACTTTGGGTGTGTACCATCGGGGTATGATATTATAAAGTATGAATCCTTTGGTATATCACCCTTTAACGCACTACAAGATATAGTTGTTATTTGTGATGCAGGGGCATTATCAACACCACCACCTTCAATAGCTGCAGTTGTAACACCAAATGATTGCCCCTCTAAATATTCATCGAATCTTCTAATTACTTCTCTAACCCCTGCGTTTACACCCTGTATTGCGTGGTTTATCTTCTGTACCTTTTTATCTTCCATAATTAATCATCTTTTAGTCTAAACCATTCACCATCCATAATTTCACTTTGAGCCTTAAAAGTCCCCCCCATAAACATAAAGTGTTCGTAATTACCATCACCATTATATGAGTATTTAACTACATCTATAGGGCTAATGTCATCACTTTGAATGCTACCTTGTAATATCTTTAAAGGTGATTGCTGTGGTTCTAAAAATTGTTTTACTAAGAATTGAGTAAAAGGTTCTTCACCCCCTGTATCTGAACCTCTATAAACATTTTCTGTAATCGGCTGATTATCTCTATAAGTTATTGAATACTCAGGGTTAGCTGATGATACACCAATGGTTACATCGCCTAAATCAAAATCTTCGATAGCTGTAGATGAAGTTGGAGCGTATTCTGTAACTCTGAACTCATTTGTAATTAACGAGCTTGTTTCCCTTGCTGTTATCGTAATATCCTCTACATAAGTGTTTCGTACAGGAGTACCTGATGATGGTGATATTAGTTGTGCAGCTTGTCGTGCCTTATCCTTATAATACCTTGGTATAAATAGAACCTTTACAAATATACTTGATGTTTCTGCAAGTTGAGGTAATACGCATTTCCATAATAAGTCAGTTTCAAATGTATATGTGGAATCGGGGGTTGAAAACCTTGTTATATCCGCAGGATCGGCATAATAATGTCCTACAGTTTCTAAAGCACCATTACAAGAACTATTATTGAAAGAGTTAAAGTACAAACTATCCTGTGGTCCTAATGTTGGTGGACTTCTATTAAAGCCCCTTGAAAGAACTACTTGATCCTCGGTAGCAACCCATTCTAATTCTTGGTCAGAATTTAAGGTAAGGTATGTTGTTGCTGATGATGACACCGCCTTAATAGTTATGTAATAATCAAAATTTTGATGTCTTTGGTCGAAAGAATACTGACTACCAAAAGATGCCCAATCACTTTGAAGGGTGACATCTACAGACCTTGAAAACCAATCTAAATCATAGGTTGTGTCGGCTGTTATTTGCCCACCATAAGTATAGTCATCACCTGCTACAGC
>Ga0098047_10000650_pt1 | contig 13879 bp, 9 predicted proteins | sample 12_taG_FD_92585 | JGI IMG/M metagenome (GOLD analysis project Ga0098047, IMG submission 92585) | Marine viral communities from the Subarctic Pacific Ocean - 12_ETSP_OMZ_AT15267 metaG | ecosystem: Environmental > Aquatic > Marine > Oceanic | place: Subarctic Pacific Ocean | collected 2015-01-16 | reverse complement strand
TTTCTCTTCTGCGGATACCATAGATGTTCTTTTTAATAATGCGAATAGTGTGGGTAAGTTTTTAGTTTACGCACATTACTTTGTATCTCGCACTTCTTAAAAGGAGGGATAGAAAATGGCACAATCACAATGGGCATCTGGATTACAAGTTGATCGTTGGGCAAAAGAACTTTATCACGAAGTAAACAAAGAGATTTATTTCAAGAAGTTTATGGGTTCAAGTCCTCAGTCAATGATTCAGGTCAAAAATGAGTTAAATGGTGATGCTGGTAAAAAGATCACTTTTGGTTTAGTGGCTCGCCTTTCTGGAAGCGGAATAACTGGAGACAGTACATTAGAAGGAAATGAAGAGGCAATGAGCACCTATACGGACACAGTAACGACAGAAATGATTCGTAACGCTGTTCGGAACACAGGTAAGTTCGATGATTCAAAGAATCTTCACGATTTTAGATCGGAATCCTTATCTATTCTTAAAACTTGGATGGCAGAGTATATTGATACTGAGATGTTTACTGATCTTAGTGCAAGTCCTACTTTGTTACTTCGTGCTGATGCTTCTGCATCGGTAGAACCGAGTTCAAGGACATATACTGGTCTTGCGGCGGCTAAAGCGGCACTTGCAGATAATGATGATATAACTCTCGCAGATATATCAGCATTGAAGCAGTTTGCTGTACTCGCACCGCAGAGTCATTACAGGTTACGACCAATTCGGGTAGAGGGGAACGAGTATTTTGTCCTCTTGGTACATCCAGAGCAGGCATACGACCTATTTAATGATTCTACTTGGCAACAGGCTCAGAGAGAAGCACAGATGAGAGGGGATAGTAATCCTCTGTTCAAGGGTGCTTTGGGTATCTGGGACGGTGTGGTAATTCACCAACATGAAAACATCACTTCTTTTACAGATGGTGGTGGAGCAAGTGTTCGTGGAGCACAGGCGTTGTTTATGGGATCACAGGCTGGTTTGTTCGCTAATGTGGGTACACCTATGTGGGTTGAAAAGACCTTTGATTATGGTAATCAATTGGGTGTGGCTGGTGGAATGATTTACGGAAGTGCAAAGGCATCCTTTAATTCAAAGGATTTTGCTTGTATCACTTACGTATCTTCCTGTTCAGCACTTAGCTAACAGCAGATCATAACCAAATAATATGGGGGGCGGTTTATCTGTCCCCCATTTTAGGGGAGTCTTATGGCTAAAAGAGAATTAAGTGAACTTCGTGAGGAGGTCTATAGTTTATTAGGTGCTGACTCTAAGAATCAATTTACCGATGCTGATATAAATGTGGCTTTAAGTAGAGCACAAAGAGAGTTGGTATTAGAGGGTGATTTATTAAAAAAGAATTCAACAGCCTCTTCTGTAGCAGATCAAGAGAGGTATTCACTTCCTACCGATTTATTAAAAATGTTACGAGTTGACTATGATGGTTACAAAGTGGATAGAGGTCATATTGATGACATAGACCAATTGGATGTAACCTGATGCGTAAACATTACAGAAATTTCAACAATCGCTTATTCAAGCAAACAGATACCATCTATTATATGTGGGATGAAAAGGGTTCTTCCACAGTAGATGTTATTGGTGATGAATTAATTGTAACCAGTGCAAATAGAGAATTTGGTAGTGGTGTAGCATTTAATTGGGTTCTTACAACTGTTAATGGTAGTGATACTAATAATGATTTTAATACTTCTGAGACTACAGGCTCTGGTGCTACAGAGGGTACATATTTTACTGATGATTATTTAAATATAGCCTCTACATCTGATCTGATTTATAGAAGTTTTGTATTTCTTGATAATGCTTATATAAATGAGTCATCTCTTTCAATAGGGCAACAGTATAGATTAAGTTACTCCTATGAAATAACTGCTTATACGAGTGGGACTTTGTCTGTTGGTTTTTGTAATAATGATTTTAATAAAACAGATGTAAATAAATACGAAGCAACTGCTAGTGCTCAGACAGGAACTCTTGATTTTGTCTATGATGGTGCTGGCATTCAAGCAAAAATAGGAATATTTGCAACTACTGGTAGTGTATTTACTGCTTATTTCGATAAATTTAGTTTAAAACAGATCGGTGTTAATTATCCTGTCACTAAATATATAGGCATACATCCTACCCCTTCCACAAGTTCAAAAACAATCCGCTATCATTATGTTGCAGAGCCTACTGCCTTATCTGCGGATGTAAGTGTATTAGAGATAGATGAAGATTATGAAAAGGCGGTTGTTTACGGTGCATCTGCTGAGTTGTCTAAGCGTTTAAGGGGTTTAGACTTTGCAGAGTATGATCCAATGTCTCAAAGGCTATTAGCTGAGTTCGCTGTTGAAAAGGATAAGGCATTAAGACATAGTATAGATAGGGATTCGGAACGCTTTGTAAAGGTTGACTATAGAGACTTTTAATGCCTGAAGTAACTCTAAGGGATTTTAGCGGTGGTCTTGTAGATTATTTCAGTCCAACAGATATATCTGATAAGCAATTCCAAATTTTTACTGGTCTGGAGAATGAAAGGTTAGGCAGATTAGAATTATTAAAAATACCTAAAAATGTCGCAAGTGATATTGAAGAATCATCTGCACAGTCGTATACTGGTGGCTATGGATTTTTTATTTATAAAACAGATAGGGATGCAGATGGGGTATTTAATCCAACCACTTGGTTTATAGTTACTTCAGGTGAGAATATAGGTAGTGAGATTCTTAAAATATTAAGATATGATGAGTCTGATGGTGTAAATGGAGTTTATGAAAATATTTTAACCCACGAAACTGGTGCAGGTTTTTGGTCAGGTGACGTTAGTGCCAATGGTGGTATGCAACCAGACTTTTATGCCTCAAGGAACGTATTGCGAATATCAGACTCTAATTTCGCAAATGACCATCAGAGTAAATGGTATGGTTATATAAATCAGGATAGGTTAGGAGAGGGTTTTACTTATAATACTTCAAATAAATTCAAAGAACCTTTGGGTTCTCATGCGGTGCAAAATTGGCAATTAATAGATCAGAAGATCGAAAGACCTACAATTTTTAAAGATGCATTTGGATATGATTATGCCAATTTCGTAGCAAATGGGACTACAGTTGGGCATAGTTTAGGTGAATATGATGTTCAAATGTTTGTGTCCCAACCAGCAGGTACGCTTAATACTTCTTTAATTACAGATGTGGGTTCTGCAACATTTAATGCAGAGGATAGATATTCCTGTACTTTTATGTATGAGAATGGGCAAGAGTCTACATTAGGGGTGGTTTCAACTCCTAATGTTACTGATGATGCGGATGATGGGCAAATCGGGTTATCTCTTAATGCTGGATATGTTACTGCAAGCGCTACTGTATGTCCTGTAATCCATTTTACAATTAGCAAAGATTTAAATAAAAGAATAAAATCCATAAATATCTATTGGAAGAGAGGGGACGATACTTCTGGTGATTGGTATTTAGTGGGTTCTTTAGATATTAAAAATGCCTTTTCTGAGCAACCACAGGCAACACAAATAAATAATGATTATAATATGGGGCATTGGATTCCCACTCCTCATTTCACAAGGCTATCTCACGGTATAGCTTTAGATAGTGGAGATTTAAATACTTGGGGTACAAGTACAGATTTAAGAACAGCAGGTGTGGCAGATGCAGGTGTTCATGCTTATACAAATATTGGCAGTAAGCCTGTTGTATGGGCAGGTAACGGTACAACAACAGGGACATTTACTGATGATGCGACTGTAAATGCAACTGAAATATCAAATGCTTTTTTATGTTTGATAAAAACTGATACTATGTATTGTGGTATATATACTAATGCTGATACTTTTTCTGATATAAATACAGGGATATATGAATCAGGTAATTTAAAAAATCTAACTCCCATAAGTTATAAAGGTGAAAATGATGCCTCACCTTCTGGTGAGCCAAGAACTATGTGGGGATGTCATACAAGAGATGATTACTCCTCTACTTGGTTTTATCCTAATGATGGTCTTTTAGCCTCTACATATCAATCCAGAACTGGTAGGGAGCAAGATGAGAAGCTACAGGCGATACGCTGGAAAACATCAACTGTTGCTAATAATTATGTTTTTATAGGTAATACCGATACAAAAGATGAACATGATCAAACAGTAAGAGAGCAGAGTAAGATATTTTATTCTAAGGGTGGTGATGATTTTGATATTATTCGTTCTATGGAGTTTGGATTAAATGATGGAGATGAGATCATTTCTTTGGAATATTATGCTGGTAGGCTTTATGTTTTAAAAGAGAGAAATATTCATGTATTAAACATATCAACAGACCAGTTTTACATAGAAAAAACTTACAGGGGCATAGGCTGTCAGTATAAATCAGCCTCCTGTGTAACGCCTTATGGTGTAATAACATCAGATAAGAGGGGAATATACCTTGTAACTGAGGATCGCCACGTTGAGATTTCTCAAGCTATTAGGGATACATATCAGTCTTTAGAGATAGATAATCCAGAGGTAAATGGTTTTATAAATCCATCAGTTGGTTATGATTCTATGAGAAACAGAATAGTTTTTATCCCTCAATCTCTTGATGATTATTATTATCTTGACGATGTTCCTCCACAAGAACCTCTTGAGGTTGATTCTTTATATTTGTATGATTTTGACACAAAAAGCTGGGTAACTGATAAGTATCAGTATGAGGGTATTGAGGGAAGGCGTGTTGGAGTATTGTCCAATATAGCCACAGGAAGTGACGGTGGGGTATATGGGCTATCTTCTTCTTGGTGGTCTGGAAGGAAAAATCATATAATAAGATATAATGGTATGGTTAATAATGGTGATCGAAATATTCTTTGGGCATTAAAAACAAAAAGGTTCGATTTTGGCTCTCCTTTTAGAAATAAAAAATTAAAAAAAATAGGGATTACATATAAAAGCACACAAGAAGATATAGATGATCCCAGTGAGTTTATAAGTGGCATTACTGTATCTATTTTTATAAATGGAGGTGTTAATCCTCCTTTTAATGAAACTCCATCTTTCTCTTATGTGTTACCCTATTCTGATAATATAAGTAATTATTTAAAATCTATCTATAAAATATTTAAAACAATAGAAATTTCGATCAGCGGTTTAATGTTTAGCGGCTCTAATGTTGAATCACTTCCAATCATAGAAGATATAACAATAGAATATGAATTAATGAGTAATCCAGTATCAGCATGAGTCAAGCAGAACATATAATAAGAAATTTAACTCAGCCGAAAGTAACAATATCTGATAGGTTATACAACAGAAGAGAAGGCGTTGAAGCTGAGTTGCGTGTATTGATACATAATGGTAGTTATTATTTAGCTGTTAAGGGAAAGCACAACTGGCATTATTTTAAAGAGGATAGTTTAGATTAGGAGTTTATAATGAGGTATAAAATAAAAAAGAGATATGGCAAGAATCTTTTAGGGCAAAAGTACACTAAAAAATGGTATTTAATTGATACTAAGACAGGTATTACATTGGATAGGGGTGATAGGGATAATTTAGGTCGAGCCAATAGAGAATTAAAAAGATTAAACTTAGAACATAATAAAGAGCAAAAAGTATTATCAGAGAATCAAGAAATAGCTGATGAATACGGAATAAAGAAGATTGGTGATAAATGGGTTGATGCAAGGGGAAATGAACATGATACTGTTGAAGGTGCAATTGCAGGGGCTACAAGGCATGGAGTGGCAACAGAAGAACTTGAGACTAAATCAGATGAGTATAAAACTGCCATAACTGAAGCAGGTGCAGAGAAAGAAAAACTTGCACAAGGTTTATCAGCAAGAAGGTCTGGAGAGCTTGTATCTCAGATAAAGAATTTGCTACAAGGTCGTGATCCATCACAGGTAGCGGCATTAGAGGGCAGGATGAAGGGAGCAACTCAAAGAGGTCTTGGTGATATTTTAAAAGACATAAGTGCAGGAACTAAAGGACAGTTAGCAGAAGCAGAAAAATTTGATATTACTTCTGGAATGAACTTAGAACAAATAGATATAAGTAAGCAGTCATTAGTTGATGCTATGACTCAGTTTTATTCAGGTCAAGAATTAGAGAGGGATAAATTCCAAGCCACTTTAGATGCCCAGCCAGAATGGTATGAGGGTGCGTTAAGTAGTATTGGGCAAGGAGCTGGTTCGGCAGGTGGTGCATATTTAACGAACCTCTTATTGGCATCAGACCGAAGGTTAAAAAAGAATATTGAAAAGATAGGTAAGGAGAGTAATGGATTAAATGTTTATTCATTTAGTTATATTTGGGATAATGAGGTTCATACAGGTTATATGTCAGATGAGGTGAGGCAATTATATCCAGATGCTGTTACAGTAGTAAATGGATATGATATGGTCAATTACGGTATATTATAATGGCTTTTAGAGTAAAGAAGCGACCAAACGCATTACAAGCCTTAGTCGCAGGTGTGGGGCAGGGGTTTGGTGCAGGAATGCAGGCAGGAGCAAAGTCCTATCAAGAAAAGATGATGGAGGACTTGCTAAATAAATCAGATAAGGTAAAGAAGTTTCAGACAACACGCACAAGTACAATTAACGATCTTAAGGGGAGGATAGGCTCTGTAGTTGATCCTGCTGTTAAGGCTGATTTTCAGGCAATTATTGGAAGGATGTACAATGCTCCTGATGAAGTATCCTTATCTCAGCACGTTAGTGCATTTAATGATGCTTGGGGAGTAAAGTCAGAACAGTTAGGTGTTGAATTATACCATAAGCCAGAGGAAAAAGAGAGGAAGAGCTATGATGATGTATATGGAAGAAGAAGATACGAGGATGATGGTTCTTTAGTATTTCCAAAAGTTAAAGATAAGCCTAAAGGAAATAAAAAAACATTTAGTAAGCCTTATGGGGTGATTGAATATGATTTAACTACAGGTGAAATGAAAATCATACCAATAGAAGGGACATTGAATCCTGCTGATACCAGACAGATGAATATTGACGTAGCAGACAGAAAAAGGTTATTAGGTATAAAGAATGGGGTTACTCCTTTAGGAGAGCCATTAGATTGGAGTGAAGATCAGCAGAAACAGCTTTCAGCTATTGAGAAAAGGCTATCTTCCCCTCCATATAATTTAAAGATTGGAGATTTAAAGGATATAGATAGTACCGTAGAAAAAGAAGAGTCTTCAAAAGGGAAATCTGAATCTGGGGAAGCAGTTGAAGAACCTACCCTAAAATGGGAAGAAGCAGGTGTTCCTCCAGCACTTTGGAATCATCCTAAATTAGCTGGAAAGAAAGATCAAGGATTCATAGATATATGGACTAAGGCTACAGAATCTGAAAGAAAAGAGGTTTTAAAATCTTTTGGTCTTTCAGAGCCTGAAGAAGAAGTCGTAGAAGAAGAAGTCGTAGAAGAAGAGGTTATAGAAGAACCAGTAGAAGAAGAGGCAGTAGAAGAAGAGGCAGTAGAAGAAGAGGCAGTAGAAGAAGAGGTAGTAGAAGAAGAGGGGGCAGGTAAACCAGAACCTATAGAAGAGGAAGTTGTAGAGGAAGAATCTGCTCAATATGATCCCCCACCTGAAGCATCCTCCCGAACCCCAGAATTTAAAAAAATACAGAAGAGTATCCTTTTACATGAAGAAAAATATTTTTCAGGTGAATATGAGAAAGTCGCTAAAGAAGAATGGGATTCAATACCAAAGCAAGTAAAAGAATCTTATAATAATAGTTTTACTAAATATTTAAATGATAGACAAATGCAAAGAATGCAGGCTTGGGATAATGAATATCAAAAAGAGTATGGAACATTTGATAATTTTTTGCTGAATAAAACTAAAGAAAAAACAAAAGAGTCTGAGGAAAAAGAAACAGAAAAATCTAAACCTCGTAAAGTTACCGTTAAAAGCCTTGTTGATAAATATGGTGCATATCTTGTAGAGAGTATGACTGAAAAGATTCAAAAGAAGCCATATCCAAAAGGTAAATTACTTGAAAAGGTAGCAGAGGCTTTAGAGGTGGAGGCAGAATGGAGGAAAAAGAATCCTTAATATTAGTTTCTATTTTTGCCTATGTCTGAAAACCCATTATTAAAATATCTCTCTAAAGAAGAAGAGAAAAAAGAGCCAGTAAATCCTCTTTTAAAATACTTAGAAGAGCCTCCTGTCTCTATACCTGTTTCTGAAAAACTTTTTTCCTCAGTTAAAAGGATGGAAAGTAGTATAGAGCCAACAAATCCTTATGGCGTTAATATGCCAAATAAAAAAGAAAATAGAGAAAAGTTTGTTAATGTATATGGTGCTAAGATCAGACCAGACAGTAGTAGTTTAATTTCTTTTAAAGATTCAGAAACTGGTGAAAGAGTTGGCAGGAATGTTGTAAGTAATATTTGGAATGAATCTGGTGGTGATCCTGCCATATTTTATTCTAAGTATAGTGGTTTGCCAGTTGACAGCCCTCAAGTAAAATCATTTGTGGAAATATATGGAGAGTCTAATAAACCCACTAAGTTTGAACCACAACTTCAGACAGTTGCTCCAGAGTCCACAACTGCACCTTTAACAACTCCAATTCAAAAAGAGAAGCCTAAAGAACCTTCATTCGCAGAGACTATGATGTCTTATGGTGTAGATTTGAGTCAAATGTATCCAGCCGCCAGAAAACAGTTAGAAGAGTCTACATTATATGGTGATGTTGTAAAGCCTATAGATGATAAATCTAAAAAGCGTTTTGAGCAAAAGGAAACAGAGTTTGAGGAGTTAAGGAAATTAGGGTATAGTCCATCTTTCAGAGAATGGACACAAAACAGGATGAGAAGGTTATTTGGTGTAGAGGCAGAGGATGAGCATACTTTAGCTAACTTTAATGCAGGTTTAATAAATGGTATTGCCCAACTTCCATTGATTCCAGCAGAAATAACTGAGGCTTATAAGGAGTCTGTAAAAGATAAGGGTTTTATAGCTGGTACAGGTCAGACATTAGTTGACTTATTAGTTATGTTCCCAGCAAACGAATTAAAAATGATCTCATATGCGTATAGTCCTTTAGCTAATGAAGAGCAGAGAAAAGAGGGGTTAGACCATATTTACGATGATCCATTGATGCCTGTTTTTGGTGCTTTAATGGTGTATAAGTTGCCTAAGATGCCTAAGAAGGTGTTGAAAAAGTTTCAAGAGAGCAGGCAGTATTTATCAGAGGTAATTGAAATAGACAGGCGGTTAGCAGGTGGAGAGAAGATTCCTCTTTCAGAGAGAACTGCAAGGATCATAGCAAAGTTCCGTTCTGATCCTAAAGTAAAAGAATCTGTTATTGATGCTTTAGAAGACTCTAAGCCATTAAGGTCAGCAGTTGAGATCGCTATGGAGGGAGAGGTTTCTGTCAAAACCAAAACAGCAGGTAAGGGAAAAGTAATTGGTGAAAAGACAAAAGAAGGGAAGATAGAACTATTAGGTTCTGAAAGGAAGAGATTAATTGATGAAATATCAGAGCTTGACAGTAAGATGGAGTCTGGAAAAAAGGCTGGTACTGAACCAAAGGTTCTTGATGATTTACAGAACCAGATAGATACTAAGGTAAAACGCTTAAATGAAATTGGTGTAGAAGAGATAGATATTGTTTCCAAACCAAAATTAAAGAAAGAAGTAAAAACAAAAGAACAGATTGATTTAGAAATTAAAGAGAAGCAGAAATTAGAGGGAGAGCAGTTACAGAAGGCGTTAGGAGAAAAGGAAGGCTTACAAGCAGAAAGAAAGCCTCTCCCAGATGATCCATTGCATCCAGCCCCTAAAGGTGAGGGGAAGCCAGTTAAAACTGGTCGTATAGATCGAGGGATTGTTAAGGTAGGAGGTATTGCAGAAAAAGGAGGGGTATCTGAATATAAAATTAAGGTAGGTGATGAGGTTTTTATAAATGAAACTGGAAATCTTGCAAAGGTTATTAAAATAAAAGACAATTCTCTTGTTGTGCTGTCTGGTAAAAGAGGCAGGGAAAAAAGGCGAGAAATAACATATGGTAATCTTATAACTCCAAAAGGAGTCTATGAGAGTATAAAAGGCATTGAGCCATATAAGTCTATTAAAGAGAAGGCTGAAGTAAAAGCTGAAGATAAACCTTTTAAAAGAACAAAAGATTTCATGACAGAAGGTACTTATGAAGGTGTAATAGATGGGAAAACATATAAGATATATAGAGATGCACTACACGATCCTTCTTATCCTGTATGGCTTGATTCTAAAACAGGTGATTTTTTAGGTTATACAAAAGCGGAAGCTATAAATAAATTAAAAACCAAATCTTCCAAACAAAAACCCATTCCTCCAAAGCCTGTTGTTATACCTAAACAATTAAAGGGTAAGATAAGGGCAGAACTGCGTGGTGACTTACAGCATTATACTAAGATGGTAAATACCTTAGAGCAATATGGAAAACAAAGGAAGGAAGGTATTACACTAGAGCAGAAGCGTAGGCAGGATAATAATATTCCTATATTTGAATCAGAGATAAAGAGAATAAAAGAAAAAGCAAGCAAGGAAGGTATTGAGCTAAACGCTTTTATTGGTATTCCTACTCCTAAGATGATAAAAGATGCAGTTGGTAGTTTAAGGAAATTATTTAAACCCAGCGAAGTAAAGCCTTACACTAAAGAAGAGATCAGTGGTTTACCAACTGCCTTAGAAATAGCACAAAGAAGGATAAAGGAAGGTGAGTTTAAGTCTGTTGAAAAGGAAGAGGTTAAGCCTATACAAGAAGTTAAGCCTAAAGAAGAATTTGTTAAATCTACAGATAAGTATGCTGGCTCTATAAACCTTACAAAATATCCTGAGAAAAATAGACAGATAATAGCTGATGTTGTAAATTATATCGGCAAAGAAAGGGTTGAGACTTTACGTGGTCGTAGAGGAATAAAGGAGACTTTTGCCAAAGCCAGTAAGCCAGAAAAGATAGCTGAGATGACAAATAAGGCTTTAAACGGTGAGATCAAGCCTAATACTGTGTTAAATGATGTAGATATGACTGCATTAAGAATGGCAAATAAATCAGCACAGGATTACTTAACAGAAAATTGGAAAAAACTTAGCGAGACTGACAATCGTAACTATTTTGAAAATGTAATTGAAAAGCTAACTGAAGCTGAAATATCAAGTAAGTCAGCAAGTGGTAGAAGCCAGAGAATATTACAGGAAAAAATAACTGGTAAATATACTGTAAAGCAGTTAGAAAAGCAGAGGAAGGAAGCAGTCGAGGCAGGTGAATTTAAGATTTCAGAAATGATAGATAAGGAAATTGCTAATGTTAAATTAAATAAGCCTACTTGGATCAGTAAGTTTATTGAGTTCAGAAGGAATAATCTATTAACTGCTGGTAGTAGTATAGTGAGGTCACTTGTTGGTAATACTGTAAACCTTACTTGGACAACTTTAGATATGCCATTAGCAGGTGCTTATGATATGGTTTTTACTAATTTAGGCAGAGGTGGAAGAAAAGTATTAGGGAAAAGAGGACTCGACAGTCGAAGTAGGTCAATGTGGGATATTGTTTCTTTCACAGCAGGTACTGTAAAAGGTTTTAGGTCTGGAGCATCAACAGCATATTCTATGCTAAAAGGCGATAGAAAGGCTGTAGATAATAGTATTATGTATCAAAGGGAAAACTTTAGGACTGAAGGTGCAATAGGTGGAAAATGGGGCAAGATAGTAAGGACACCCCAAAGAGTGCAAGGTGCTATAGACATATTATATAGAGAGCCTGCTACTGTTGGTTTTGTCCATAATTATGCTTGGCTGAAGGCTACTAAAGAAGGATTTAGTGGAGAGGCTTGGAGAAGTAGGGTAAAAGAGATTATAGAAAATCCTACTGATAAAATGCTAAAAGAAGCAAAAGAATCAGCACAATTCATAACCTTCCAAAAGGAATTAGGTGCATTTGGGAAGGGGTTAAATCAATTAAGAGTAGGAAAAATGGAGGCAGGACAGCTAATTGTTCCGTTTTTTAATACTATGGCTAATCTCTACAAGACTGGTTATGCAAGAAGTCCTTTAGGTCTTTTTAGTAAGACTGCTGTTAGTGGTTTTAAGGAAGGAATGAAATATGGAGATTGGGGAAAGTTTTCTGACAGGTCAGCACAATTCACTTCTGGGACATTAGCATTATTTGGTATATATAAATTAACAAGTTCTTTAATAGATAATGTGCAAGGCAGTTGGGATGATAAAACTGAAGCAGAAAGAAAGCTGTTAAGATCGCAAAAGAAACAGCCTAACTCAATAGAGATATATAATGAAGATGGTACTTTGAAATGGTCAGCCAGTTTTGAGGGGTATGAACCTTTATCCTCATATCTTCGTGTTGCAGGTGCAATTAATGAAGGGAAGAAGTTAAATGAATCTGATTATGAGATATTAAAAAGGGCATCTGTTACTTATATTAGAGACTTAAAGGAGAATCCTTTCTTTCAAGGTGTAGAGGATATATATGATCTAACAGATAAAAGAACGGATGGTATGACTTATGCAACCAGATTTATAAAATCCTCCTTAATGCCAAATTTAATATTTCAGACGAGAGCTATTATTGATCCATATAATACTAAAACGCCACGAAAGCCAGAGGCGTTAAGGGATTGGGGCGATCCAAAACAATGGAAGAGAAGAATTAAGCGTGAATTTCCAGTTCTTACAAAGGATGTATATAGAGATGTAGATATACTGGGAATACCTATTCCAAAAATAAGTCCAAAAAAGAGAATGTTGGCAGTAAGTGTATCAGAAGGTGTGGAGAAAGACCATCAATATACTAATTTTACATTAAAGGCTAAAGAGAAGGCATTGATCTTAAAAGAACTGGAAAGGTTAGATTTAGGTAATATTAGATGGTCTGCTCAATATAAAGATATTGAACTTAATGAAGAGCAGGAGATGTTATTAAAAATGTCTGCTGGTGAGATGTTTGTAAAACATTTACATGAAAAAATGTTCACAGAACCTGTTTATGAATATAATAGTTTAGGTGATAAGTTCAATAAATTTAAAGATGGTAAAGCAGTTAGGAATACCACAAAGGGATTAACAAGTGAATGGACTTCTGAAACGAATGAGTATCAGAAAAAGTTTATATCTAAGGTTAAGAATTTAATTTCCAAATATCAAAAGAGTATTTTATTTCCAGAAATAGAAGAGTTTGATTCACAATGGAATTATGATTTTGGGATTGGTGAAAAAGAAATAAAGCCTAAAGAGAAGAAAAAGATAAAGACAGAGGCATTTAAGGAAAAGAAATAGGTTAGTGGTAATAGTTTAATAGAATTAATCAACTTAATTTTAGAGGTATAAATAAGGCACATTCACACCAAGTCATAGGTTTAGTGTCTTCTTCGAGTATAATTAAATGGGAGAGAGAGTATGGCAACATTCAGGGATTTCAGCGTACAGAAGGCATCTGCACCAGCAGTAGAGGGATCAGATCGTGGGACAGGTACTACAGCTTTTGCTGGTACAAGAGCCATTCATTGTAATGTAGCAGACACTTACGAAGTTACTTTTGTAGGTACTGGCACAGTTGATATGGCTTTAACCGATGGCGTTACGTATCCTTTTAGTGTCACTAATGTATTAAACACATCGAGTGCCGCTATTGATGCTGGTGACATAACCTTACTGTACTAATGCGATTAGGATCAGGTTTAGGATTATCTAAGCCTTCTGGGACTTCTTTAACTTACATTAAAGACGGCTTAAAACTCTATATGCCCTACAAGGGTGCTGACACTAACAAAGGTGTCCAATTCGTAGGCACAGGTTCTACCAGTTTTGATGGTACTAATGATTATGTAGACTGTGGAACTGCTCTTGGAACTGCATTAGGTGATAATTTCGCAGGGAGTTTAACAGTATCATTATG
>Ga0098047_10000649_pt1 | contig 13927 bp, 6 predicted proteins | sample 12_taG_FD_92585 | JGI IMG/M metagenome (GOLD analysis project Ga0098047, IMG submission 92585) | Marine viral communities from the Subarctic Pacific Ocean - 12_ETSP_OMZ_AT15267 metaG | ecosystem: Environmental > Aquatic > Marine > Oceanic | place: Subarctic Pacific Ocean | collected 2015-01-16 | reverse complement strand
TTATCATCCATTTAATGATACAGCAGCCACAACTAAGATTTCAAAGGATCATTATTATTTATCACCTTCTGAAGCAGCTAAATTGGGTGGTGTAAAGTTTGATTCCAAGAAACTTCGGGAGTTTATGACAGAAGGACATATTTCAAAACATCATCCAGCTCGGGCTTTTGATCCTATTGATGAAGGACCTGCAGATGATGATATGAAGGAAGCTGAAAAACTTAAGAAACCATTAACAAATGCCATTGCGGGAATTGGAAGATCGATGGATAATATCAATAGAATGATGTCATCATTTAATGCTCCCGGATTGAAACATGCTTTTATAGATGCAATTAAAATAGGCGTAAAGCGCCAGGGTAAGTTTGATGAACTAGCTGCTTATAAACGTTTTAAAGATTATTACGATAGATAAGGTATTTGGAAGCAAGTAATGAATAATCCACTAAACGGAATAGTAAAATGGCAACTAGAAAGTGGTCAACTTGATCATTGGACGTCGTATCATATAGCAGCTGGATTATTTATTGCAAAGGTTGCTCAGTGGCTAGGTGCTTCTGATTTATGGGCTGTTTTGTGGGTTGCTATAATCGGAGTTCTTTGGGAAATCTTTGAAGTTTACGTTGAAGGTACCGAGGAAACATACGGTACAAAAAAGAAGTGGGCATATAACACGGGTGCTGACCTTATTGTTGAAATAGGAGCGGCCTGGTGGATGGTAGCTTAAAACAGTATAGACATTATCGTCCTTACACAGAAGAAGAAATTCGTAGCGAGCAAGACGAATACTTTGAAAATGACGAAACTAAGAAAGCATTGCCTGGATTGTTTCGTGACAGAGATGATATAACATTTAGGATCAAAGATTCACCTCTAGAGTTGTTAGATATGAATGAATTGAATAGGTTACAGAATTCTGACGTTGGTGATATTTTAGAATATGAAAAAAATTCTGAAAGATTAAAGATGTCTATAAGTTTAATGAAAAAATATGATCGTGACTACAAAGGTCTAATAAAAGCATTCTTACAAGAAAAAAAGTTACCACCTCCAATTGTTATAAGAGACAAAAATAATGATTTATACTTGATGGCTGGAAATTCTAGACTCATGACATGTGTTAGCTTAGGGTATAATATGCCAGTGAAGGTTATCAACTATAGAAATGAAATTATTTCTGAGGGAATCAAAATCAACAAAAATAAGATGTCAAAGATTGCAAAGTTTATAATTAAAAGTCATAATTTAAATTCAAAGATAAAATTTGGAACTGGTAAAAATAAGGGAGATTATGAGTGGGTTAGTGATACGATAACGATAGAGACAAATCCAAAGTCAATGTTAGATTTTATCGAATCAGTTTTACATGAATGTGATCATGCTAAAATGAGGAAAAAGTATGGAGCAGATGGTTACGAACAAGCGTATACTCTCTCTGGTCAAGTAATGGTTGATAAAGGAAAAGATTTTTACTGGGATAATCCATTTGAAAAGCAAGCACGAAGATACGAAAAAACTGCTAAGAAATGGATGAAAAAAATATCACATTTTACAAATTAAGTTGTATATATATTAATGAACATGTTCAAGGTTTTAGTTCTTAATAAGGTGAACTTAAAAACAGGTCAAATTAGTGTCATATTTGTATTCTCTCTTATTCTGAATCAATATAGCTAATAGCTAATATAAAAACTAAAATCTAAACTACTAAAACTAAAAACTACAGGTTCTTAAATGAGACCAAGAAGCGCAAAAGCTAAGGGCAAAAGGTTACAAAATAAAGTTACAAAACTTTTACAAGAAAAATATTCTTCAGTCTTAGAAAAAGGTGATTTTAAGTCAACTACTATGGGTGAGCATGGAATGGATGTTCAACTTTCCCCTTCAGCTAGGAAGATATTTCCTTTTGCTATTGAATGTAAAAATCAAGAAGCATTAAATATTTGGAAGAGTTTAGAACAAGCTGAAACCAATTGTGAAGGATTGGTACCGTTATTAATATTCAAAAGAAACAAATCAAAGATTTATATAACACTAGAGATCTCAGATTTTTTAGATTTATTAGATGGAAATAAAACAGAGACTACTTAGCATACTCAATAGTCTTATTCAGTCAAATGGAACTGACGGCGGCAGAAATGAGTTATTATATTATTGTCCATTCTGTAATCACCACAAACAAAAGCTACAGGTAAATGTTATAACACAACAGTGGCATTGTTGGGTGTGTGATGCAAAAGGAAAATCTATATTTTCTTTAGCTAAAAAATTAAAAGCACCAAAATCTGTTTTTACAGAACTATCACAGATTTTTAAAAATTCGAAGAAATATACATTTGATAGTGCAGAGAAGAGTAAAATAGTTAAGTTGCCAGATGAATTTTTCACACTACGAGGAAAAAATGAATCTCTTTCTTTTAAACATGCAAAAGCGTATTTAGAAAAACGAAATATCACTCAAGAAGATATTATTCGCTATAATATAGGTTATTGTACAGATGGTACTTATGGCGGAAGAATAATTGTCCCATCATACGATGAGAATGGTATTTTAAATTATTTTATTGCACGTTCTTTTTATAATTCATACTTGAAATATAAGAATCCGCCAGTTCCAAAGGATACAGTAATATTTGAATTGTATATTAATTGGAAAATGCCTATAGTATTATGTGAGGGTGTATTCGATGCTATAGCGATCAAAAGAAATGCAATACCACTCTTAGGAAAGACAGTTCAAGATAAATTATTAAAGAAAATGATTAATAATAATGTGCCTGAAGTAATAGTAGCACTAGATTCAGATGCACAGAGTACTATGATTAATGTGTGTGATAAACTGATAAGGCATGGATTGAATGTTTCACGCACATCTTTAAAAGAAGGAGATCCTTCCAGCTTAGGTTTCAATGGCATGTTATCTGAATTAGCAGAAAGATCTTATGTAACAGATTATGATTTAATATTACAGAAAATTAATATATGAAATTAAAAACAAAATTTAGAACTCTAAAAAAGATATATCATATTTCTGATATACAAATTAGAAACTTAAAACGTCATAAAGAATATGAACAAGTATTTGAAAATTTATACAAGTTCATATCAAAAGATACAGAAAATGCCGCGATATATATAGGCGGCGATATTGCTCACAGTAAAACAGATATGTCACCAGAGCTGGTAGATCAGCTTTCTAGACTATTTAAGCGTCTATCCAACCTTGCACCCACTCTTCTTATCGCCGGCAATCATGATTGTAATTTAAACAACAGTTCTAGATTAGATGTTTTACAACCAATTGTTAATAACATCCAAAATGAAAATTTACATTATTTGAATGAGACAGGCGTTTATTATCTAGCTGATGTTGCTTTCGCTGTGTTAGAAGTAAGAGACAGTGTTGCCAATTTACCTGATCCAAAAACAATTAATTCTGACACTAAAATTTTATTATATCACGGCACTGTTGACAAGTCACAAACAGATCTTGGGTTTAGATTACAGAGCTCTATGAAATTAAAAGATTTTAATGGTTATGATATGGTACTTCTGGGCGATATTCATAAGATGCAGACAATGCAAGAATATAAACAAGGAAGGGTAACAAAACCAGTAGTTAGATACTGTGGCTCATTAGTACAACAGAATCATGGAGAAACGCTTACAGGTCATGGGCTATCAGTTTGGAATGTAAAAGATAGATTATGCAGCCATAAAGAAATTAAAAATGAGTATGGATATTATACAATTTTTATTAAAGATGGCTTAGTTCCTAGAGTGAATGATATGCCAAAGAAGGCAAGATTAAGGGTAAAGATAAGCAATACTTCCCCATCAGATCTCAAAAAAGCACTAACAATAATTCGTCATAGACATAATTTAAAAGAAGTATCTATTATTAGAGAAGATAATCTTAGAATTGATGCAGTAGGTTCTTCTATTGTTGATTTTGGTGATGTATTTGATCCTGATGTTCAGAATGGATTAATAGAAGAGTATTTAAAAACGAATACAACAATTGATGATGATATACTTGAACAAGTAAAAAAAATTAATAGTGAGCTTAGCGCACAAATTATTGGTGAAGAGATTGCTAGAAATATTAGTTGGAAGCCGAAGAAATTTACATTTTCTAATATGTTTTCTTACGGTGAGGATAATGAGATAGATTTTGATAGATGTGAGGGTGTAGTAGGCTTATTTAGCCCAAATGCAAGCGGAAAATCTAGTATATTAGACGCATTAACGTTCTGTTTATTCGATAAAAGTACTAGAGCGTGGAAAGCTGAAAATGTTATGAATCACTCAAAGTCCAATTTTAGGTGTAAGTTAGAATTTGATGTTGGAAATGATTCATATGTAATTGAAAGAAAAGGAAGGGTTCTTAGGCACGGATCAACACGAGTTGATGTAGATTTTTATAAATTTGATGAGATAGGAAATAAAGTTTCTTTAAATGGTGATCAACGAAATTCAACAAATAAAAACATTAGAAAATTGATAGGAACGTATGATGATTTTATTATGACAAGTTTTTCAGCACAAAATGAAGCAGCAATATTTTTAGAACAGAATCAAACAGAAAAGAAAGAGATATTAGGCAAATTTTTAGGATTATCTGTCTTTGATCAGCTTTATAAGATAGCAAAAGAAGAATCTAGCGGCTTACATTCAATGTTAAAGAATTTTTTAGACGTAGATTATGATCAACAAATAAGTGATATTGAAACAGAAGTTAATCAGGTAAATGATGTTATTAAAAAACTTGATGTTTCTCAAAATAAAAAAGAAGTTGCTAGGGACAAATATAAGAATAAAATTTTAGATTTAATGAAGTCAATGAGACCAATTGATGCAAGAATAAAAGATTTAAATGAATTAGAAGATGATCTAGAATCAGAAGAAAAAAATAAGACAGAATTAATAAAAAGATTCAATGATACAAATCAGATGTTGTCTGAGACCAGTCGTAATAAGGAAATATTGTTTAATCGAATAGAATCTGAAAAATATAAGGATATTAATAATAGAATTGCAGAATATGATCTTATTGTTGAACAAAAAGATACTGCAAAGAAGGAAATAGATAATTTAAAAGTTGAAGTTAGAAATAAGTTAGATAAAATAACAAAGTTAGGAGACTTACAGTATGATCCTGATTGTTCATATTGTATGAATAATATTTTTGTTAAGGATGCAATAAAGACAAAGGCAGAGCTAGAAGAGGATAAGACTCGAGCAGCATCTACAGTTGCTAAGCTAAAAACACTTGAAAATAAGATACAAATTAATGAAGATGTTCCAAAGTCTTATAGCGAATTCTTAGATTTAAAAAATGAGCTTAAAAATACAAAAATTAATAGTGAGACTTGTGAAGTTAGGATTGGTGATATAAAAAATGCTGTAAAGGCTGCAGAATCGTTAGCTGTAGCTATACAGAGCGAGATCAAAAGAAGTAAAGGCTCACAGAAAGATATTAGGTACAATGATAAGCTTCAAATTAAAATAGATGATATTAAAAGTTCAGAATCTGTTATGGAGACAGAAATAAAAGCAGTGAGCTTAGATATTCAGCAGTATGTCGGTAAGAAATCAGCATTAGAATCAAAAAAACAAGAAATATTACAAATTATAAATCGTGTCAAAGACTTAGAAACAAAATATGATGCATACAAGTATTATTTAATGGCAGTTGATAAAAATGGTGTTAGTTATGACTTAATGTCTAAAGTATTAGTAAATGTTGAGTCTGAAGCAAATAATATTTTAAGTCAAATTGTAGATTTTCAAATTGTATTCGAAATGGATGGTAAAAATATTAATAATTATATTGCTTATGATGATGATAAATCATGGGCACTTGAAATGGCCTCCGGAATGGAAAAATTTATTTCCACCTTAGCAATTAGGGTTGCACTCACTAGTGTATCTAATCTTCCACGTCCAAATTTTATTGCCATAGATGAGGGCTGGGGAACAATGGATTCAGATAACTTAAATTCAGTATATCAATTATTTCAATATCTAAAAAATATGTACAAGTTTTCACTTATAATATCACATATTGATACTCTGAGAGATTTTACAGATACCTTACTCGAAATAAAGCAAGAGAATGGATACAGTAAAATTAATTTTTAACAACACTCTTTAGAAGAACTCTTCCACCGTTCTCAGTTTTTTCCTTATGATCAAGCATTAGCTTATTTAGGAATGATGAGAAGCTTCTATATTCGCTAATCGCGTTCTTTTTTATCCAGTTAGATAGATCTATGTCTAAATAAACACACATACGCGCTCTTTTCATTGTAATCCCCTGTTTTAGTTTTATATTAATAAGTATATAAAAAGTATATAAGTTTAAAAGATTTTTAAAAAATTAATAATTATCTTAAACGTAGGTGTATTAAATGTCTGTTAAGCGAAAAACTGCACGATTACAAAATCTCAATCAAATAGCTACATTCGTTCAAGAAGATGGGGCTGTATCTCAATATTTTAATGTTTCTGATTTTCCTGAAGAACTACCAGTTGGAAGATCATCATTCTTAATAGGGGGATCAAATTACTTAAAAGAAAATGTTTCTTTAAAGATAGAGCTACTTGATAATTTAGGTAATCCAATTTATATAGAACCGGTATTCATGTATAGTGAAGGCGGTGGCGTACGTGTTTCTGTAGAAGTTTATAATAGTATATCTCAGGGTGCAGCAACATTAACAATATTAGGTGAACTAGATCCAGACAAAGTTGATTTTTTAATACCTGATCAGTTTCTTGGAGTTTATAATGTTAGCTATCAACGTTCATTGATCGTTAATAAGGACATTTCTAACACAAGACAAATAAGATTTTATAAAAGACCAAAGATATCTGTAAAAGAGGTTTTTAGAGAACAATTAGAAATAACGTCAGAAACATCTGGATCAATAACTGCAACAGATGGAACAATTACAGGTGTACCAGTACCAAATACTGAAGGACAGATATTCGGAATAGATAGTACAGAGTATGGTGACGTTGAAACATATACAGACCAAGCGTACGGCTCTGGGCCGATTGGAAGCCTCACTCCCTCTCTAACAGATCCATATACATTTATAATTTCAGATGCAGAATTTTCGTCATCAATGCAAGGTGGCACTTTAACAATATCATCTCCTGTTGGAAATCCAGGATTTGCCACACAAAGTTATCATACAACACCTGCATACTCAGCATCAATCAGTGAAGTAATAAATAAAAATACTATCGCAGTTCAAAAACCATTTGGACTTTTTAATTCTTCAAGCCTTCAATATGAAATATCTGCTATGGATAGCAGTAATTATTCTATAACATATCCTGCGTTCAGATCATTTACAACAAGCAGCGTAAATTTTAGATCATTTGCTGAATTAACAATTTACAATATGAGAACGTTCTCAGGAGACGTTTACAGAATATCAGCGTATACTAAGGACAATGGTCCCTATGGTAATTGGGTAAAAATAGCAGATACACCTATCGAATCTCCAGAACTTCTTGTTGATACAACTAGCACAACAGGCACAGATAGAGTAGGCTTTTTTAGAGCTGATTCTGTTGTTGCTGATTATTGGACTTCAACAGCTGGTGAATGGGGAATAGAATCATCAACAACATTACAGACAGCATCAGACCCAGAATATATGCCAAATTCATTATTTATTTCTGGCGCAAATGCTGCAATGCTTGACGATAATAGTAATGAGTGGATAAAACTTCAGTTACAGCCCGAATATTCAATGAGTTTTATAGAGGGAACAGAGTATACTGTAAGGGCAAAATTATTAGCAGATAATTCTTTAGGCGCGCAAGACACGGTAAAAGCTGTATTCCATCTATCAGGTTCTGCATTTAATATGTCTACAGCATTGGCTGATAAGAATTATGGTAGACCTATAGGAAAAAAAGAGTTTGGTCCAGATGCGCAAGGAAGATTTTTAGGAACAGATAATCCAAATTTTGAGGCTGTCTTTGTGCCAGACAGATCAGGGACAGCTGTATTACAAGTCAGATTTACTGGTGGACATTGGCATATAAGTGATATATCAGTAAGGCCAAATACAGATACAAATTTTTCACCTGAATTAATAAAAATGGTCGCACCTATTCCACCTTTATCTGCTAGACCAGATAAGTTAGATTTCGCCGTAGAGTTTTATGATGTGAATAATAATAAGTCAGGTACAGTTGTAACTACATTAATAGATAGCCCAACAGGTATTACTTTTCAGGGAGAAAATTTATTAGTCTCCGGAGATGATAATACAATTGCAGGTTCTCTTTTCATTGGCGGCGATGCGACAGGCAGCGGTATACAAATGGGAGGTGTAACATCAACACTACCAGAGACAGGAACGCCAGGTGCATCCGGATCAGGTTTTATTAGATCAGTTCAGTATCAAGGTTTTTCAAGCGCAAGTTTAGATGCATCAAATACTGGATGGATGATTTATAGCGGCTCTGTATTACCAGATTCTGGTGATGATTACGATGGTGTTGGTTTAGAATTAGTTGGTGAGTCTGGCAGTTTTAGATTTGGCACAAATCCATCAAGATTTGAAGTCGTAGCAGACGCATTCTTTGTCGGATCTACTGACGCACAGTTTATATCTGGTTCAGAAGGAATAATTGAAATAAGTTCTTCAGCATTTCATCTCACACCTACAGGAGATGTTATTATTTCTGGTTCTGTTACAGCAACAGAGGGATACATTGGTGATTGGCAAATTGTAGATGGAAAGATAAGTGGTTCCAATGCTACATTAGATGCAGTAGGAGCGGCGTTATACAAATCAGACTCAGGCCCTGATAGCAATCCAACAGATGGATACTATGTAGATTTTACACCTGGAGGATATTATGTTAGATTTGGAACTGATTTTGCAGTATCATCCAGCGGTGAATTAATAGCAAGTGGTGCAAAGATAGAAGGTGTTCTGACATCATCACAAGGTTTGATTGCAGATTGGTCAATAGCTCCTGGTGTATTATCATCTTTTAGTGATTCAAAGTATACAGGAATGTCATCTGCTGGAGATGCAAGATTTTTTGCAGGAGCAGCATCATTAAATGCAACAGGAAGCGCACCGTTTAATGTAAAGGCGACAGGAGAGTTAACGGCATCAGATTATCGATTTGATGGTACAGGAACAATTACTGGCTCCGTCACTATTGGATCTAGTGCGACAATTTTAGGTGATTTGTCTGCCAACGCAATACACGTGCCATCTGCTGGGCCCTATCTTGCAGAGATAAATCCAACAGGATTTGCTAGATTTGTTTCAGCATCTATTGGAAGCTTTGATGTAGATTCAACTGAGATAAAGTCTGCAAATGAATACCTTAGATTAAAGTCTTCAGGACAGATAACAGCTTCAGCTGCAAATATAACTGGTGATATTACAGCGAATACTATCACAGCTAACACGGCAGGAACTATAGCAAACTTTGCTATAGATTCAACTGAGATAAAGTCTGCAAATGAATACCTTAGATTAAAGTCTTCAGGACAGATAACAGCATCGTCTGCTTTGATATCCGGATCTTCTGTTGATTTACGCGTACCCTCATTTATTTTAGATACTGATAACTTTGATGTTGATTCTACAGCAGGCACAATACAGTTAGGTTCTAATCCAACACTCACTTCTGGAAATGGAATCTTTTTATCATCATCCGGTGAGTTTAAACTTGGGGATGATGATGGAAATATTAATTTTACAGATAGTTCTTTTAGTATTACAGGTAGTGATCTAAGCGTCAATGTAACAACACTCAATATCAATGCCGAACCAGGGTTTGAACTATCAAGTACTCAGGAATCTATGTCACTTGGATCATCAAATCAGATAAATTTAGATTCAGATGGCGGAACAGGAGGTGTTCCAATATTCAAGATTGATGGTGGTGAGATATCTGCATCAAATTTCTTTGTTTCAACAGCAGGTGATCTCACAGCATCAGCTGCAAAGATTACCGGTGATATAATAGCTAACACAATTACTGCAAATACTGCTGGAACAATAGCAAATTTTAATATAAATGCTGCTGAAATAGCATCAGCAAATGATAATCTCAGACTAAAAGCTTCAGGACAGATAACATCATCAGCAGCATTAATAAACGGTACATCAAAAATAGCAGGATTTATTGTAGGAAACACACAAATAAATGATGTATCCATAGGGCAGGATAATCTCGTACTAAAATCTTCAGGTGAGATAACAGGATCGCAAGTATTATTTTCTGGTGGAAAAGTTGCAGGCTTTACAATAGCAACTACAGGAATAACTTCAACTGGAATTGGTGTGCATCCAAGCGGACAAACTTATGCGTTTACTGCAGGATCAAGCAATGAATTTAATGTAAAACATTCAGGTGATATAACAGGCTCAAAAGTACAATTCACAGGAGGTGATATTGCAGGCTTTACAATTACAGATACTTTTATATCGAGTTCTGGACTATTAATATCATCTGATGGAAGGATAGAGTCAGTACCCTTTGTAAGCAGTTTATTAGGTGCAGGAGTTGGATGGCGGATAGATGCAGATGGTAAGGTAGAATTTGAAAATGCAACCATAAGAGGCACACTATCTACAGCTGTATTCGAAAAGGATACAATTAGTGCTGTTGGTGGACAAGTTATAGTTGCAAATGCGACAACTGTGTCAGGAAGTGATTATGAATATGCAGCAACACAGTCAATAAATGTAGAGAACATCGGCGGTTTTATTCCGGGTGAGTTTTTAATAGCAAAAGCGACAGGAAGCACCGGTTTTACAAGAGAGTTTATGTTCATCGACTCAACAGGATCAAATTCAATGACCGTGCACAGAGGCCTCGATGGAAACCAAATACAAACATTATCAGATGGACAGGTAATGGTATCACAGGGTTCATTAAATTCTGGATATGTTCACATAAATGCAGATCCTAATGATGCAACAACGCCGTATATTGATATTGCTGAGAGAACAGGATCAAGTTATGGGGATATTGAGATAAAAGCAAGACTAGGAGATCTCAGTGGAATAGGTCAGTCATTATTACATGGAACAGCCCCGGAAAATGCAGGATTTGGTTTATACGCAGGTAATGTTTTCTTAGAAGGCGCAATAGTTGCTAATTCTGGATCTATTGGTGGCATACAAATGCAATCAGAAAAATTATTTACTGGTGCAGGAACACATGATAATTCAAATACAGGATTTTATCTAGACAGTAGCAGTAATTTTAGTCTGGGCGATAAATTATCATGGGATGGTAGTAATCTATCAATTGAGGGCTCAATAACAATTACAGGTGGTTCAGGATTCGCAACACAGTCTGATGTTGATGATGCAGCGGCGGATGCTGTTACAAGCGGATCAAATGCAGCAAGTTCAGCAGAAACAAATGCACTAACAGCACTGAATGCATCAGGTAGTACATTACAGGGAAATATAGATACAACCGGTACAGGAGCAGCAGCTTCGGCATCAGCAGCTCAGACTGCAGCAGAAACAAATGCACTAACAGCACTGAATGCATCTGGAAGTGCATTACAGTCAAATATAGATACAACCGGTACAGGAGCAGCAGCTTCGGCATCAGCAGCTCAGACTGCAGCAGAGGCAACAGCGATATCTGCAGTCAATGCATCTGGAAGTGCATTACAGTCAAATATAGATACAACAGGTGCGGGAGCAGCAGCTTCGGCATCAGCAGCTCAGTCAACAGCAAATACTGCAGTGACGAATGCATCAGCATCGCAGGCAGCAATAGATGTCATGGAGACACAGGTCGTACTTAGCAGTGAGGGAATGGCATTACAAAATTCTTCCGGTGTTAATATAGCAACATACGGTACAACAACATATTTTTATGATGGTGTTGGCCACGCGACCAGTAATGTTAGAATGCAATTACAAGCATCAGGTATTAAAATTATTGGTGATAATCAGACCACATACACACAGATTGGAAGTGGTGGTATGATGATAATAGATAACTCTGTTACATCATCACTATTTACATCAACAGCTGTGACACTTTATGGCGGCAGTACAAATGATAGAGTTGTTGTAGATTCCACAGGTATGGAAGTTTATGAATCAAATGCTAAAGTTGCAGATTTTGGTTCTACAACAACAATAGGAAATACGTCTACAGAACATGTTGAGATAACAAGTACAGCATTAAAATTAAAGGATGGCGGTACAACTAGAATAACAATGGATTCCTCTGGTATAACGATGGGAACTCATATTTCTATTGATTCATCAGGTAATGCTTCATTTTCTGGTGCACTTACAATAGGTGCTATAGGTCAAGTTGCAGATGTTGCGGCAGCTTCTTCAAGTATAGCTCAGGCTGCAGCGGAAGCGACAGCTGTAACACTAGCTAACAATGCAGAGGCATCAGCTTCAGGTTATGCGGCCGATGCAGCTCAATCCGGATCTGATTCTGCTACTGCAGCTCAGACTGCGGCACTGGCAGCAGCTGTAACATTAGCTAATAATGCGGCTGATTCCGGATCCGCTGCTGCAACTGCGGCACAGAATGCAGCAGTGGCAACAGCTCAGTTAGCACTGAATGCCTCGGGTAGTGCATTACAAGGAAATATTACTTCAGCTCAAGCTGATGCTGATGCGGCAGGAGTTTTAGCCGGTACAGCGACAGGTTCTGCAGCGGCAGCGCAAGCTGATGCTGATGCGGCAGGAGTTCTCGCAGGTACAGCAACAGGTTCTGCAGCGGCAGCGCAAGCTGATGCTGATGCGGCAGGAGTTTTAGCCGGTACAGCGACAGGTTCTGCCGCCGCCGCTCAAAGTACAGCAAATACAGCAGAAACTAATGCCCAAACAGGAATTACAAATGCAGCGACAGCACAATCCACAGCAAATACAGCAGAAACTAATGCCCAAACAGGAATTACAAATGCAGCGACAGCACAATCTACAGCAAATACAGCAGAAACTAATGCTCAGACAGGAATAACCAATGCTGCCTCAGCACAATCATCTGCAAACACTGCAATAACTAATGCATCAACTGCTCAAACTGCTATAGACACAATGGAGACTCAAGTTGTACTTGACTCTAATGGCATGGGATTATGGAATGCGGCTGCTGCTGTAAAATTAGCACATTATGGAACAACAACATATTTTTATGATGGAACTGGTCATACAACAGCAAATGAAAAATTAAAAATTAATACAACAGGTGTACAGGTTTTTGCAAACCATACATCATCGTATGCATATCTTTATGCAGGTGGGGTTCAAATAGTTTCTGCTTCAGTAGAAAGGGCAGCATTTGGATCTACTACAACAATTGGTAATACAGCTGTAGAACACATAGAGTTAACGGATACATCATTAAAATTAAAAGATGGTGGAACTACAAGAATTACAATGGACTCCAGTGGAATAACAATGGGAAGTCATCTTTCTATTGACTCTTCCGGAAATGCCTCATTCTCTGGTGCACTTACAATTGGAGCTTTAGGACAAGTTGCAGATGTTGCATCTGCTTCATCAAGTATAGCTCAGGCTGCAGCAGAAGCGACAGCTGTAACACTGGCTAATAATGCGGCTGATTCTGGATCCGCTGCTGCAACTGCGGCACAGACTGCAGCGGAAGCGACTGCTGTAACATTAGCTAACAATGCAGCTGATTCCGGATCCGCCGCTGCTACTGCGGCACAGGCTGCAGCGGAAGCGACTGCTGTAACGTTAGCTGACAATGCAGCTGATTCCGGATCCGCCGCTGCTACTGCAGCTCAGACTGCAGCAGTGGCAGCAGCAACGCTAGCACTGAATGCCTCGGGTAGTGCATTACAAGGAAATATTACTTCAGCTCAAGCTGATGCTGATGCGGCAGGAGTTTTAGCCGGTACAGCGACAGGTTCTGC
>Ga0098047_10000648_pt1 | contig 13927 bp, 16 predicted proteins | sample 12_taG_FD_92585 | JGI IMG/M metagenome (GOLD analysis project Ga0098047, IMG submission 92585) | Marine viral communities from the Subarctic Pacific Ocean - 12_ETSP_OMZ_AT15267 metaG | ecosystem: Environmental > Aquatic > Marine > Oceanic | place: Subarctic Pacific Ocean | collected 2015-01-16 | reverse complement strand
TTGGAGGCTCACAAGTTTGGTGAGGTGGATGCTCCTGCCGCTATCGGTTGGGGCTTTTTTGATAGCGCCAGAGGCGTTTCCCATATGCCTTCAAGAGTGGCGCGACGGGTTCGCTGAAACGTTTGCGGCCTACAGCAAGCGTGGATACTTTGCTCCCATCAGTGAAGAATAATTATTGACATGAAAACAAAATCAATCATCCTCTGGGCGGCATTAGCCGCCTTTTTTAGTTTTGGCGTTAATGCCCAAACAGCGAATCCCGGTGTATTCCGAAGTGTTGTAACGCTGCAAGTTCTGTGCAGTAATGGGGGGCCAGAAATTCTCATGGAAGAACTTCTGGATGGCTACAACGAAAAGCCTGTTTATGGTCTGGATGTCAGCACACCTACTGGATTAAATATCCAGATGTACATCACAGAGAACAAAAACAATCCCAGTAGTACCGTTCTAATGCACAACCAGTCCCCCGGTGTAAATAAAACCTGTATTTTCTGGTCTGCTCTTGACTATCTCAGGGCAGTAGAAACGGAAAGTTTGCCAGCTAAAACACCAGAGGGGAAGACGGGTGCTTAACCAATGTCTGTGTGATAAATGTTTAGAGGTTGGTTGTGAGTGTACGGAATCGGGTGGGTCATGCGATAACTGTCTGTGTTCAGAATGCGGGGGTGAGAAGTAATGGCAGAATACACCGGGCCAGATCGACGGGGAAACGGCGGGTGGCACATGTCGAAGAGTCTTAGCGTATCCCACTTGTTTACTACTTTAGCTATAGCTGTCGGATTTTTTACTTATGTCACAGGTATAGAGCAAGAAACCGTAATAAACAAACAAAATATTATTAACCTGTCAGAAAGAGTTGCGCGAAGTGATGCGCGGCACGGTGAGCAATTCTCTGAAATTAAAACGATGCTAGAAAAAATCAGCGACCGCTTAAACAGTCTGAGTATGCGCGAACGTCGTGATTGATGAAGCTGACAGAAAAAGCACAACAACAAATCAGCGAAACAATGGATGGTGGTTTCCTTCGCATCTCGGTGAATGGTGGCGGTTGCTCTGGGTTCCGAATCGCGCTTTCCAAGGAGATCGAATTGAGCGATGGGGACGAACTCATCAGCGACAATGTTGTTTCGGATGCCACCTCGCTGGCGCTTTTGAACGAAGTCGAGATGGATTACCAACGCGACCCCTTTAGCAGTGGCTTTATTTTTAACCACCCACATCAAACATGCGGCTGTGGCGCAAGTTTTCAACTGTGAGGTTTTATGGATATTTTAATTCAATGGATAAAACGCTATCCGATGTACGCAGCCATCGCTGCTTTGTTATTGGTGTCTGTTGTGTATCACTACTTTGTCTGACGGCTTGTTCAAGTCTTAAAAAGGCGGGCATCGTTGCGGGCATCACTGGTGCCGGGTCAGCTATTGGTAGTGCTGTTTCGACCTCATCGCTTGCTGGGCCAGCCGGTGCAATTGTTGCGGCTGGTGCCGCCACCCTTGTGTCGGATGTTGCTTCCGCTCCAGCCGGTAAAACCGTCATTCAAGAAGCCCCGACAACATGGTTATCAATATTGCAGTCTGCGCTTGAAATCGGCGGTTGGGCTGTGATTCTAGGTCTGATCATTATTCCCGCTATCTTAACCTATTTGATCCCCGGCCCTTTGAAAGTATCGAGAAAAACCAAACATGGCTAGATCAGGAAGTTACAACTTCTCACGAAATCGAAACGAACTAATCAAAGATTCCTTCGTTGAAGCCGGTATTCTTGACCCCAACGAAACCGTTGACGGCGATGAAGCGGAATTTGCCAGCACACAACTGAATCGCTTGATCAAGTTTTGGCAAGCAGATGGGTTGCGGTTGTGGGGCATACGCGAATGCTATTTGTTTCTTGAAAAGGACAAGCACAATTATCTGTTAGGTTCCAGTGGCGATCACTGGACGGAGTCATTCGTTGCAACGCAGATTAAAACTGCCGCTTCATCAAGTGCAACCTCGATAGACCTTGATTCGACAACGGGTATTTCTGCGGCTGACAACATCCTGATTAAACTTGACGACGGAAGTCTGCATGAAACGACGGTATCGAGTGTGACTGACTCTGATACGTTGGCGATTGCAAGTGGTTTGGGTGATGCGGCTGCTGTTGATAATCAAGTCTATGCTTACACGACAAAAGCGCAACGACCCCTGCGGGTCAAGTTCGTCACCTATCACGAAAAGTCGAGTGGTGTCGAAACCCGTTTAACTGAAATCTCACGCGAACAGTTCTGGTCTGTTTCGACAAAAACCACTGATTCCCGACCGTCGCAGTTCTTTTTTGATCCACAACTTGACTCAGCAGAATTCAACATTTACGGGGAACCGGATAACGTTGCGAACTACCTAATTTGTCTGGCGCATTTCCCGCTTGACGACATGGATGCGGCAGCAAACGACTTCGCTTTTCCGCAAGAATGGCTTGAACCTTTGACTTACAACCTCGCTTATCGATTAGCTGTTGCTTATCGCGCACCGCAGGAAAAGATTGGATTTCTGAGGAGTCTCGCCCGCGAAGCAAAGTATGTCGCTGACTCGTGGGACGAGGAGAAATCACCTATTCAAATGCGACCTGATTCAAACTGGATAAATTCACATGCCCGCTAGAAAAATCGGCAACCCACTGTGGCAGTTCTTTGATGACACCGGTGCTGTTCTCGCCAGTGGCACTATAAACTTTTACTCTCCCGGTACGACAACCGCAAAAGCCATTTATCAAAATGCGGCTAAGTCGTCATCCCACTCAAATCCGGTAACACTCGATTCTGCCGGTCGTCCACCCACAAACGAAATTTACACAGAAGGTTTTTACGATGTCCTCATAAAGAACAGTGCCGGGACGACCATTAGATCGATTTCTGATTTCGGCGATGATTTCTCAGCCGTTGCCACCGACCTAAACAATAACCTTTTATCCAACCACTCCTTTGAAACTGCCGGTTCGGGTCAACCTTGTGCAAACTGGACAGAAACCGATTCTGGTTCAGTCGTTGCGCGGGATACATCCGCCCATATTCATGGTGCTGCTTCATTAAAGTTCACGTCGTCAAGCAGTAGCAGTGATTCTATTTTATCAGACGCATTCCCGCTTGACGAAAAGAAGGAGGTGGTGGTCGAGTTTGACATACTTGCAGACAATGCAGCGGCACAACCAAAGGTTGAAATAGCTTTTCTAACATCGGCAGCGGGTTCAATCAGCACAACCACACTGTATTCATCGACCGAAGGCATTACCCCTACAGCGTGGACGAGAATCTACGGACTGAACACGACCCCGCCGGGGAATACGCGATACGGAAAAATAAAGATCACGGGCAATGCGTCTGGAACTGGGCGCACTGTTAATTTCGACAATATGGAAGTGACGCAAGTCAATCCATTTCCAGTTGTCACTTCCTACAACATCTATGGCTTGAAATTATCGCGTGATAGCGGTGACACGAGCAACGATATCAACATCACTGCTGGTGCCTGTAAAGATGCCACACTGGCTGAAGACATTGTGCTTGTCAGCGAGATCACCAAAAAGATAGACAGCACTTGGGCCGTCGGCAATGATGCCGGTGGACTTGCGTCGGGTGAAAGTCTTTCTGCGAGTGCTTGCCTGTTTGTGTGGTTGATAAAGAATCCGACCACCGGAAATGTTGACGCTTTAATTTCAACATCGGCCAGTTCGCCAACCATGCCGTCGGGTTATACCGTCAAGCGATATATCGGCAGTTGGAAACTCGACGCCTCAAATGCTCTGTTGAGTGCCAGATGGAAGGGTGACGAATACATTGTTCTTGCTGATCCGGTCGAAGAGTTTTCGGACACTTCCCTGACCTCCGGTAGTGCAAACGTCGAAACTGTAGCGATCAAGGCACCGCCAGAGGCTTATGTTCATTACACCGCGAAACTCGATGATGGTGGTGGTACAAACTTCACCAACGCTGAACTTAGCATTGGGCCGGGTGATGGCAGTTGGACGTGTCACACAGCGGGTTGCAAGTATGACGGTGCTGATTTAATTCAGATGAACGCGGAGGGTTGGGTGAACACAAACTCGTCGGCTCAAATTAAATATTTTGCAACCTTCAGCGGCCCGTCTGGTGCTGATCTCGCACTAAAGATTCTGGGTTGGCGTGATCTGAAAATACTGCATCCATGATCGAATTTCCGTTCATCGGCGGCACTTATCCTGACTCTTCGTTCAGCAGTCAACGAACTGTCAATATGTATCCTGAGTCTGATAAAGCCTATAAGACCGAAACGATCCTTCAAGGGTTTCCGGGTTATTCGTCTTGGATAGCGTTGGGCGATGGCCCTGTCCGTGCGATGGCAACCTTTCTTGGCAAGCTGATCGTCATTGTGCGGAACACGGTTTACAGCGTCACTCCGGGCGGTTCGTCAAGTAAAATCGGAAGCATCGGAACCACTGACGGTTTTCTGTCGATGGACGAAAACGGCATCGAATTGATGATTGTGGACGGCACGAGTGGTTATCTTTACAACGGTGCAACGTTTTCTGAAATTACCGACACCACATTCCAAGCGACGAACGCAACCCATGTAACTCACATGGATTCGTTTTTCATCGTCAACCAAAAAGACAGCGGTGCAATTTGGGTTTCGAACAGCTTTGATGGTGCAACATGGAGCGCGACCCGCACGGCGACGGCTGAATTCAAGTCTGATCATGTCATCGCGCTGTGGGCTGATCGTGAGTTGATGTTGGGTGGTGATAAGACTACACAAGTTTATTACAACTCTGGCGCTTCCCCAATGCCGTTTGAAGCAATCAGAACAGGTCGAATCATCTATGGTGTGGCTGCGCCTCAGTCCGTTGCGATTGTAAATAATACCAGCCATTTTCTCGCGCAGGATGCCAACGGTGGTGTGTTCGTGGCGCGGATGAACGGTTACACGGTCGAGCGAGTATCAACCCGCACGATGGAAAACCTCTGGGCCGGTTATACCGACTTTGAAGATGCCTTTGCGATGGCGGTTCACTGGCGCGGGCATGAATTTTATGTCCTGACATTCGACAAGGCAGACACTACGCTTGGCCGCACATTTGTGTTTGATGCAAGCACTGGGATGTGGTTTGAACTTGGCCCTTATCAGGCATCGATTGGTGATTTCTCAAAATGGCCTATTCGCGCCCACGCATTCTTTAACGGAATGAATATCGTGGGTGACAGCGACGGTACATTGCACAAATTAAGTGACACTGTATTTACGTTCAACGGCACGACCATGATTGCGCTTCGACGCGCCCCGATCATTCACCAAGACCGACAACGCATGTTTATTCATAAGCTGCAACTTGATCTTGAAACCGGCACATCAACCGTTGCATCTGGCACGGGTTCTGATCCGCTTGTGATGCTGGATATTTCTGAAGACGGTGGTCGAAGCTGGAAGTCACGCACAAAAAAGATTGGTGCAACCGGCGACTACACCAAACGGGTGCAGTTTCATCAACTTGGCTCGGCTTATGATCTGGTGTTTCAAGTGTCAATTTCTGACCCTGTTCCTAGAAAGTTTCTAGCGGGTTATGTGTCGTGAGTGAGTTTTCCCCACCACCACCTATCGGGCGAATCAAGGCCGATGGAACCGCTGAAATCACGCCTCGTGATCTTGAAGCGATTTCTGCGTGGTTACAGCAAAACAATATTTCTAGGACTGCAACGACAGACACTCTATCGACATCGGTAACGGCATTGGAAGCTACGGTGTCTGATGATGTTGTCACATTAACTGACACACAAACACTAACGTCAAAAACATTGACTGCCCCAGCTTTGACTTCGCCCGTTGTGTCTGCGCCTGTTGTGACGGGGGGGACATACTCTGAGCCATCTTTGGATACGCCATCGATTGAATCTGGTGTTTCTACTGATTTGTTTGAGTTTGCAGTTCAAGCAGGGCCACCCTTTTCGGTGGCGTCAAATGCACAAGTGACCAACCTCAACGCCGCGCTTTTGAATGGAATGGTTGCTATCGACGAAGACAACATGGCAAGTGATAGCGCAACCTCATTGCCAACTCAACAAAGCGTCAAAGCATACGTTGATGATGAAGTCAGCACACTTGCAACAAAAGGACAATGGGTCGGCGTTAATACGCAGACCGGCACGACTTACACGCTTGTCATCGGTGATAAAGGCAAAGTGGTCGAGATGAACAACGGTTCATCAAACACTTGCACAGTGCCGCCAAACTCCTCTGTTGCCTTTCCGGTGGGATCAAGGCTTGCAGTAACCCGTTACGGTGCAGGATCAACAACGATTGTAGCGGGTAGCGGCGTAACCTTACGAAGTAGCGGAAGTGGTTTAGCGATTGATGCCCAGTACGGTGTGGTAGAAATTTACAAACGTGCGACCGATGAATGGGTCGTCTACGGAGATATCTAAATGTCGTGGTTCGATGATTTAACAGGTGGGTTAAAAAAAGGGTTTGGTGGTTGGGGTGGCCTGTTGGCAAGTACTGCTTATGCTTATTATGAAAAAGGCGAACGAGACAAAATAACTGCCAGCGTGACCAAAAGTATTGGAGAAGCCGCTGGGGAAGCTGAAACAACGCTTACGGAAGGGGCTGACGAGGCCAGCACTTTATTAAACGAAGGGTTTGATGCTGCACTTGATGCACTGCGCAAAGGCAATGCCAATGCTGCCCAACAAATTCTGAAGGGGTTGGGCCTTAGTACGGCTGAGTTGGAAAAATGGGTCGATGTGGCGACCAACTCTCTGCAATGGATCGTTGATTTCGGGCAAGAGGCTATTCCAGTTTCGCGGGCGTACATGAAAGAGATGGCTAATCTCATTATGAACCCCGACGCCCTTTATGAATCAAATGCGTGGAAAGCACACAAGGGTGTCGTGATGGATGCAGTTCAGAACAGTGCGTCCGCTCGATCTGGACTAACGAACAGTAACACGCTGGCGGCGATGTCTAATCAAATCGGTGCTGAAGCGATGAATTTTCGTGGCCAGCAGATTGGTTTTTTGCGAGGTGCCTACGGAGACGCCGCAGGGCAGATTGGGTTGGGGGCGCAAGCAGCGCAGCATCAAGCAAACATGCAACAAAACCTCGGGACAAATTTGGCGAACATGTATACCAACGCTTACGGGCAGCTTGGGGCAAATCAAATGGCGTTGGGTGGTGGAGAGTCTGGTTTGCAGACCGGTCTAGCAACCGGCCTCGCCAACATCAAAAGCAATTTATCGCAAAACCTCGCCAACGTTGGTATGGGTGCGGCAACGAATGCGGCTAACATAACAATGGCGAATGCGGCGAACAGCCCGTTCGCTGATCTTGCAAAAATCTACGCTTACAACATGGGTCAACAGAATCTATATACCAAAGACCCAAGAGGAACGACCGCTGGTTTGCCAAACAACTTTAGATATTATCAACCTAACGTGTCACAGGACGCACAGCCTGTTTCCGCTTTAAGCCCCTCGTGGCGACCTCCTGCTGGGTCTCTATGGGGCCAAAACCCTTTTGATAATTCGTCCCTGCGTGGAACGACTTACCAGAGTAACCGATAATGCCAGTTCAATTCCCACAAGTCACAGTGCCACAGCAACAAGGCACTGATCTCTCGTCATCGTACTTGCAAGGCCGACAAGCCGCCCAACAACAGGCGACGGCTCAACAGCAACTTGCCCAGCAACAGTTTGGGAATCAGTTGAGGATGCAGGAATTAGGTCAGAAAACACAGACGCATGCGTTAGATATAGAAAAACGTATGATGGAATTGGGCAAATTGGCTCAAAACAAACTTGATACTAACACTTATCAGGTAGAGGCAGCAGCAATTGGTGTGCCTGACACACAAGAAAAACAGGCAAGACTTTACAATCTGCAAACACAATTTGCCCATCTTGAAGGTGTGACGCCAAACCAAAAGTTGCTTGAAGGCTTGTTACCGCAGGACAAGAGTCCTAGCCCCGATAAAGTAGCTGATATAAATCGGAATCTAGCCTACCAAACTGAGCATGAAGCGGTGCTGGGCGAGATGAGGGCTGCTGGCGGGAGGTTAAGCGATCCTTTCTGGCGAAACAGGGTCAACGAAGTAAGAAGCAAGTATCAAATTAGTGTGCTTCCTCAAGTTACACAAACCCCGCTTAAACAATCCGATTTAAGTGTGCTTGCAAAAGAAATTTTCAACATACCCACTGACGGAAGTCTCACGGATGAGAGTCGGGAGTGGATGAAGAACCAGAGAGCAAAGGGGGCAACGAAACAGTCTGTGTCTGCTGCCCGACAAGCCGCTTTTGATGTTGCCGATGTGGATCAGGATGGGATACTTAATAATGAAGAGGCCATCGTATATCGAGATTTACTGAAACAATCTCTTCTCAAGGCTGCGGCTTCTGCGAAAGTGGTTATGCCAGCGGGTGAAACTGCACACGCTAAAAAGATGGCCGAAATAAACGCGAAGGCATGGGAAGTGGAACGCGAGAATTATAGAGATGCCAGCGCACAATACGTTGACCTTGTTGGCATGATTACTCTGGCAATGGAGGCTCCATTCGAAACGGGTTTTGGATCGGAGACAAGATTAGATATTGCTAGAATATTCGATGCGTTTTTTCCGGGCCTTGGTGAGAGCATATATGCCAATATCGGGCCAGCAGAAGCATTTAGGGGTTATTCCAACCGGTTAGCTTTGGCATTGAAAAAGATGATGCCGGGGCCGCTTTCAGATCGTGACATTATATTTATGAAAGAGGCAGCCGCTGGTTTGGGTAAATCAAGAATGGGTAATATGTTGATGCTGGCGATGCAGGGGCGGGTCGTCGCTCGCATGATGGATCGGCGGGATAAGGCGTGGTATTACATAAAGAACGTAAGCGAGAAGGGTCAACTCGATGGGGGGTTTGAAGGATGGTTGCATCAACAGTACGACAGGACTGACCCGACGAAAGATTTGTTTGGGGGGCTGGCGAGGACTGGTGACGAGGTTCCGATAGTTGTGACACCGAAGGATAGGGCTGCATTGCCAGCGTTCACCATTTACAGACAAGAAGTAGATGACGGCAAAGGCGGTAAAGTCATGGACGTTTTTCTGAAAACTTAAAATATGGCTAATTCAAAACAAGGTAGTATTCGATTAGGTTCTTTTGAGGAATTGATCCGGCCTATAGCGGGCACGACCCCACCGGTCGCGACAACCACCGCCCCCGGACAGATGTCACCGGCGGGTTATCCTGTCGTTTCATCGGCAGATGTTCCGGGTGAGATTACAACTTACACGTCTGAAGATACTGTGTCCGCAATAATGGACAATAAGTCTGACGTTGAACTTGCCATTGCTGCCGGTCTTCTGACATCACTTAATCCCGAAGACCAAGCAAAGGTCATCAAGCGATTCATTCCTGATGCTGTGATCAAGCAGGACGAAACTGGTACTTTTGTCGTAGAGATCGACGGTCAGATGGGTTACATCAATGCGCCGGGTCTATCACCAATGGATTTCACCCAGACTGCCGCCCAAGTGCTTGAATATGTCCCGGCTGCACGTTTGGCAGCGTTAGGTAAAGGTTTGTTGCGTAGAATGGCAATCGGTTCGGCGGCGGCTGGTGGAACAGCGGTAACCAACGATCAAGTAGCGGCCCAGCTTCGTGATGAACTTGGTGCTGATGTCAATGTCCCCAGCGTCATGCTTGCTATGGTCGCTGGTGCGGCTGCTGAATTTGTTGCACCCGTTGCGGGTTATATTGGCAAGAAGGTGAGGGGGCTGAAAGGCGACCTTGATATGGCTGCGATGGTTGGTGAGTCGGTTCCCGCAGGAGCCGGTGAAGGAATGGTAATTCCCCCGACAGGCGCGGCTGCTGGCCCAGCTAGACAAGCGATGGCGGCTGATCCCGCTATAACACCGGAGGCTGTGTCTGATATTGCTGAGTTCAATATTCCTCTTACTACCGGGCAAGGTCGAACAAATGTCGGAATGCCCGAACCCCTCGGTCAAGGCACAACACCATTCACGACAGCGGGAAAATTTTTGGATGAAGAAGAAGCCCTTCGCTCTGGTGTTCTTGGTGAACCGGGTCAGGTTGCAATGCGAACGTTGGAGAGTCAACAACGAACGGCGATTGAAACATCGATCACGGACACTTTAGAGCAGCTTGCAAAAACACACGGCACTGCCGTTGCAGGGGATGTCCGTGGTGCTGCTGAAGGTGTGTTGTCGGGTGTGAGGGGCGCAGAAAAAGCGTTACGCACAGCGACAGACGAGGCTTATGAACGCATTCCGACTGACACAATGTTCTTTCCCGGTTCGTTTTCTCGGTTAATGGGTTTCGTTCGTGGCGAACTGGAACCAATGCAGCCGGGTCTTGCCGGTAAGCAAACCGATTGGCAGAAAATCTTCAAAGCAGGGTTGCAGCCTAAAGCGGAGGAAGCACTCAATTACATTAAAGGCATCGTAACAAATTCAAAAAACCATTTTCTGCGAACCTCCGAAGCGGGTAAAAATCTGAATTACCCGGCGTTCAATCATCTTCAAGACGTGCGGAAAAACCTCGGTGACATGATTGGGGCCGCCGGGACAAGCACTGAAAAAAGACAACTGACGCGAATAAAAGATGGTTTTGACGAGTGGTGGAAGGACATGGCTGATTATGCAATCGTGAATGGCGATAGAACCGCGCTTGATTCGATGCTAGAAGCCCGCACCCTAATGGCGCGTTATGCAAACAACTTTCGTGGGCGTGGTAAGCATGACGGTGCTGGTAGACTGGTTCAGAAGATGATCGAAAATCCCGATTACACAGTCGATAATGCAATCGATGCTATTTTGGGATCGGGTAAAGTGCTGAAAACAGGCGGCAACCAAAAAGCAATTGTTGATCGTCTTCGCACGATATTCGGAACAGACACCACTGGCAAATTTAGCGAAAGCACGTTAAGAACCAGCGAGGGGTGGTCTTCTTTGCGCCAAGCGTATTTTCTGAGATTGATCGAAAGCGGGAGAATTGCCAATGATCAAATGTCAGGGCAACAGCTTAAAACACGCACGGTTGACTTGATTTTTGGCAAAGGTGCGGCAACGTTTAATACGTTATTCACCAAAGCTGAAGGCAACCGAATTCGCCGTCAGGTTCGTGCCATTCTCAGAACGCAACCCAAACAGCCAGTTTCGCGGGAGGCTCCATCTGGCAGCGGTCAATTTATTCTGAAAACATTAAGAATGCTTGGGTTCGCTGGTGATCCAGCTATGTCCGCTGCTGCGATTGGTGTAACAAAATTGTTTGGTACTGGTCGTGGGCCAGCAAAACGAGCCTTAAAACCGGCTGCTGCGAAACCCGGCAAGACCGACGTTGCGCTAGGCAGAGCGGCAACAATGGCGTCACCTACATTGCCAGAAGATGTTCAAGATGTGGTGAAAAGCGGGGTGGTGGCCCCGATGAATATGATGTCTGGTGCGATTGACTCCTTTTAACAACCGCAAGAGCGGCCTTTCCCATAATGAATGACCACACACTTAATCATTCCAGACGCACACGCTCACTATCAATTTGATAACCATCGATTCGATACCCTTGGAAAATTCATTCTTGATCGCAAGGATCAGATCACCAATGTAATTTGCCTTGGAGATTTCGCTGACTTACCCAGTCTAAGCCAGCACGGTGAGGGTCTGTCATTTGAGGGCAGACGACTTAAAGAAGATGTTGATGTAACCCACGACGCGCTCAAGCGATTGTGGGGGCCGGTGAACCGCTATAACGCCCGCCGCCCAAAAAAACCTTTCAAGCCCAAAACAGTTATGTGTTTGGGCAATCACGAAGCCCGTATCGACCGGCATATTGAACACAATGCCGCGCTCGATTCTTGGCTCGACATGTCGATTTTGAAATATGAAGACTTCTTCGATGAAGTCCATCCCTTTCAGGCGCGAGTCACAATCGACGGAATCACCTACTCCCATTATTTCGCATCCGGTGTTGCGGGTCGCCCAATCAGCGGCGAGAGCATCGGACGCACGTTGTGTACTAAGAACCATTGCAGTTCTGTGCAAGGACATAGTCATGTCTTTGATCACGCAGAGCGTGTCACTGCAACCGGACAAAGAATCTTCGGATTATCAGCCGGTTGCTTTATTCATCCCGACTATGTCGAAAGCTGGTGTGCTGGCACTGTCCACTATTGGTGGCGAGGCATCTGCATTCTTCACGATGTTGACGGCGAAGGATATTACGACAGGATCGAATGGATAACGATGCGATGGCTGGAGCGACATTATGGGTGAATTCTTTGAAAACACAATAACGGTCAGTCCTGACCAACCTATCCCACTTGGAGCCACAATGAAGCCATTCAGCATCCCCCACTACCAAAACCTTTTCCGAAACTCAAAAGACGACAACGACAAGGTAAAGGTATTGGCTGAATATGCGATGAGAAATGGTCTTTGTGGTGATGCGCCTGATATCTTCCACGAATTAGTGGCTATGGTGGAACCGGTTCAAAAGGCAGCCTGATAGGTGGCTTACCCACAAAAACCCGCATAGCACCCCTAAAATAACGCTCACAGAGGCGATATGAAGCCCGTTCTTGTCTGTGTAAAGTGGCGCGACATCATTGCCAGCGCGGATTGGACGAAAGCAGACGAACTTGATCCACCGGTCTTCGAAACATGGGGTTGGCTGGTTTACAAAGACAAGGACACGGTCAAAGTTGCCAGCACTAGGGACGAGAAGGGAAGTTGGTTTGGCGTCCACGCTTTTCCCAAAGGGTGCGTGATTGGGATTGAAAAGTTATGAATTTCGTGGAGTGGTGGCCTATTGCAGTTGCCTTGATCACCTTGATCGTCATTTTGGCAAAAATGCATGCCGCCATTGAGGTCTTGAACGAGAAGGTTAAGGTTCTTTTCAGCATCATAAATAAATAGCCGAGGTCGATGCTCTTACAGGTCTATGCATTACCAATTCGGGGAAACCATCGAGAGCAGCTTGAATGAGGATGCCTCGGCGCACCCTCTGGAAACATATTCCCCTCAATACTAAGAGAAGCCGCCACCGCCGCCGGGTGGTGCGTCGGTAGGTGAAACGACGGCAGCGGTTCTCATTTGTCAAAAATCAAACGGATCGTCTGCGGCTGGGGCAGGGGCTTGCTGACCCTTTTCCTTAAACTCAGACATATAAATCTTCATCCATTTCTTGCCCTTTCCGTCAACGTTTGAGTAAGCACCCAACCTTCGATCTTTGCCTTCCCAGTGAACATGTCCGGTGAGATGCGGGTGGTTCTTCTCTGGCTCTTCTTCCCGTTTTTTGTTCGGCCACAAGCCGCCTTCGCCTTCAACGCTCTTGTATTCCTTTTTTTCATAAGCCATATCATTAAACTCCCGTTGTGGTGTATAAAATCTACCTAAACTTTTTCGAAAATAGACCTCATCAGAGTAAGCACCTCTCGGAATCTTCACGAGTTCAACCAGTTCGCAATATCAAACGAAAGATGGCGAATATTATTCAATTCTCGGCAAGCGTTCCTCAATGTGTCTGAGAATTTGAAATCAATCACGTCAAATTCCTCGCCTTCGATCTTTGGCAAGCGCAACAAGAACAACCGGTCAACGGTCGTGCTTAATGACTGTTCGACCGCTAAACCATACAATCCGCACTGAAAAACCATTTCTCGTTTAGCCCACTTGCCCTTGTAATTCTTGGTTGTCTTGAAGTCGCCGATGCAAAGTTCGCCATCCTTAATAAAGCGGATGTCACTCGTGCCAGCGAAGTCGTATTTCTCACCAGCGTAGTAGAGAATCTCTTCGCTGCCTAGAAACTCGATGTCATTGTCCTTGACCCACTTAACAAACGGCATCACCGCCGCTTTGATGATTGCGTTTTTGGGTACTGCTGGCTTCTTCGCTTTGCCCATCTTGAAGTTGACAAACTTCT
>Ga0098047_10000645_pt1 | contig 13955 bp, 4 predicted proteins | sample 12_taG_FD_92585 | JGI IMG/M metagenome (GOLD analysis project Ga0098047, IMG submission 92585) | Marine viral communities from the Subarctic Pacific Ocean - 12_ETSP_OMZ_AT15267 metaG | ecosystem: Environmental > Aquatic > Marine > Oceanic | place: Subarctic Pacific Ocean | collected 2015-01-16 | reverse complement strand
TTATTGAAATCCCAACTTAACGCCAACATGTTGGAATTCAAAATACTGCCACTATTTTTAAGATTCCAATCTAAAGGCGAAACATTCCGATAAGATCCCGAAATTCCATAATTATCTATATCGTATGCATGCTGGTTTAGACTCAAATCATCTAGAGAGGTTAACCAATACCGCACTCCATCAACCAACACATCGCTGGGATTGATAAGAGTTCCCGTAATATTGGTGCGGCGGGCGCCCACATAAATTCGTTTGGCGGCCTTTAAAAAGTTTTGACCGGTCGTCTGGGAAATTGTAGCAGTTTTCTCAAAGCTATTGCATATTACTCCAAGTTCTGCGTTAATACCTTTGAATATTAAATCGTAATTATATGTGGCTGCCCCGCTAACAGAATTCACCAAAGGAAAAGAAGTGGATCCCGATGGATTGCTCGGCCTTAGCCTGACTGAGAGATTCCATAACTGGTTATCATATACATCATAAAATACATCGCTTGTTAGGGTGGGGAAGGGTACATTATCGACTGTAGAATTAGGGGTTAAAGATGAAGTCAGCTTAAATCTAATATTTTTAGAGCCGGGTTCATCTCGCACAGCTAATACTTGAAAACTCACATTATCATTAGCATACCATGTCGTTAAAGTGGGGTCATCAATAGATGCTGAGTGCATTCCAAATAAGGATATGTCTAAATTTTGCCGGTCTGCTGGCTTTGTGACATCTTCAAAATTCGGAAAATGGATGTCTGCTTCTGCTGTAAATCCATACTTACTTTCATAGGGGACGCCAGCGGGGACACCCACCCCTTCACTTCCCGAAATATACCCTCTTCCGTCGCCATTAGAAGTGTCAGCTAAATATACCAACGCTCCCATATTACTCGAAGTGTTGAAATTCAACATTTTCTTATTAACCAGAGTTTGGCGTAAATTATTTTTTAACTCATAAGTTTGATTATTAGAATAAACATTTAATCTTATAAGTTTATCATCAACATTAAAGCAACGTAAAACATTTCTAACTGACTTTTCTGTACCTTTCGATTTAAAAATATCAGTAAGATTATTGTATAGATTCTGATAAATAAGATTCTTTGTTTCAGTTAGATCTCCTTCAAACAAAGATTTTTCATCTCTATTTAAAAATTTCTCTAATACTGTAGCATCAATAAAAATTTCTGGTGTATACAAACCCAATGATTGGGGCAGATGTTCGCCAAATGCTACCGGCGTGTAAGAAGCACTAACATAGTTAAGATATCTAAGAGAAGGCACCGATTGAATAGATAAACGCAATGTGTCGAAATAAGTTCCCAAAATATGCGCTAATATTTCTACAGTGCTTTCGCCCGGGGATATAAATTCTCCGTCGCGAGGATCTACTTCTTCTATTATCCAACTAGGAATTAAACTGCGAATACTAGCATTGTTATTAAAATCATAGTAGGAACCCGTTCTTTGTAGTTTATTTTTTAAACTAACAACAGTGGGATGAGTCTTATAGATAATAGGATCTTTAAACTCAGTAGCGGATGCGGTGGCTTCTACAATCGCAGACCCAGTAGACCGAGAATTGGCACTATAGCCCGTCCACTCTCCGTTCGATATTCTCCCACTATAATCTAAAACCGTACTATCGATAGTGGTATCCGTAGTGATTCCTTCATTAAATTTGTAATAAACTCCCAACGTAGTGTTAGAAATATCACTGTTAGTTCCCCCTCTTACAGGCACAAACCAATTTTTAATAATTTCCTCGCCGGTGCGCGCATTCTTCCAAAATCGAAATTCATCTATAGAGCCCGATAGTTTGCCTGCTCCGTCTAAATCTAATCCTGCGGTCGTTGCTGCTGATGCTGTTAAAAGAGCACCTATTCTCCCCATCAAATCTTTTTGTGGGAGCGCTCCGATGTTCGAAGAATGAGTATATTGATCATTGTAGATGCCATTAACAAAAAATCTAGTTACACATGTACTTCCCGTATTGTAAATTTTAATCGCATAATGATTCCAAGTTGCAAGTGTGTCGACATTTATATTCTGTCCTAACGCCTGTCGATAAAATCCATCGGGAGTACCGCCGGCCGTGCCTGACTGCACTGTTAATCTAAATGGCGAGCCCACAAGATCTGAGGCTCCCGATAACTCGATAATGATACGACCATAATCGTGATTGCGTTCGTTATTGTTATTCCATAAATCAAAAATAACTTGTTTTTCTGTTTTGGAAATTAAATCAGAAAGAGGGATTGCCGATCCTGTCTTTAGCCAAAATTCAACTGTGACACCTCTATCAAAATCGCTTTGGAGATTAGATTCGCGCGAGCCGGAACCATAATCTGAGGGTAAACCCGCATTGGTGTAAATATCGGTGTCATATATGTTTGCAAAATCTCTCTTGGATGATTCTGGATCCCGGAACAATCCGGCGGTTGTAGTTGAGGTGGTGGTGTTGGGGCCTCCTTTTAATGTAATGTATTCTAAAGCGCTCGGAATTCCATAGCCAGCGGCTTCGGCGGTCTTGGTTCCCCACCCATCAGCACTAATATTTACATATCCGTTGGTGCGCGGATAAAGATTATCAAAAATATAGTTATCTATGTCAAGCGAATCGTTAAAGAATTCATTAACTTCTGCATCAGATCCATCATACGGATAAAAATCAACAATACGATCCATTGCTGATTTATAATATAAGTTAGCTGACCCATATTTAACAAAGTTTTTAGGGTCCCCATAGTTGACTTGAGGAACAAAAGTACTTTGTTTTTTGGCTATTTGCGCAACGTTTTTCGCAGATTCTACATCTTTAAATGCATCTTTCTGATCAGTAGAAGAAAGATAATTTCGTGATTTTTCTGTAGATTCAAAAAGTTTCTTAATACTCATAGTCTTCTACTCTGAACTTAAATACATCGGGTTGCTCAACCCATGAATTAAGAACGTTGTTATAAAAAGAGAATTTGAATGCATATTCATATCCCGGTTCTAATAACTTCATATCTAAGTCAAAGTAATTACCAGAAACATCGTATGACATTAAGGTCTGCAAATCACTACCCGTGCCATAAGGTACTGCGTCATACGCGTCCAAAACTCTATAAACCCGATAAGATGCGCTTATGATATTGGTAGTGGGCGGTGAAAGTGTAGCTACTGTATAAATCGTAGGATCCCAATATTTGTCTCTAACATATAAATTAAATCGTGCATTTTCATTAGCACGATATTTGTCTTTGAGATTGGTAATATTCATGTAATAACTGGGGTGTGTGACTCGATTTTGACCCCTAACGATATTACAAGGAATTGTGCCAGTGAAATATTGTACGAGCGCATCATTCGCATTCTTCGTGGTGTGACTCCCCGTAAACCATACATCATAAATATGCTTTAATTGGGTCGCTCCTGTAAATGCAAAGGAAGCGCTATAAACCCCTGTAGATACAATCCCTCCAGTTACTACAGTTTGAAATCCACTCCGTACATGACCTGCTTCATCTACCGATAAAATTTGAATACTACCGGTACCTTGGCTCGGGGCTGGGCCCCCCGACAAACGAATATCGCAGGGTCCAATATCATTGCCGTCACCACCCCCTTGATCGGCATAAAAGCCACCCGTCGACCCAGAATAAAGGCTCACATAAAGGCGTTTTTCCCAAGTACCCCCATAGGCCGGCGGAATGTTCGATAATTTTCCATCAATATAGTTATAAAAATAAATGGTATTCACATTCTTGGCAGGGGGCGCCAACGAGCTACTAAAGAAGAAATTGCCTCGGTCATCAGTTGTTGCTGAATTCCAGCGAGCCTCGATTGCAGGTTTTTTAAAAAAGAATTCAGTTCCACGAGCAAAAAATCTTTTCGTATAATATGATACGGTAGAACCACTGGGATTATAAATCACACTCTGTGTGGAATCATCGGCGTCAAGGGCCGGCAAGCCTGGGGTACGGCTCACCACATTATCAGCTGAACCAGACTCGTAAGCTTCATAACTCGCGGATAGATGAACTCCTACTCCATAATTGGGATATGTACCATCCAACCATTGCTCAACCAAGGGGGTAATGTCTAAATCGAGGTCTTCGAGGCCGGTGGTGAAGTTCTGGGTGAAAGTATGAATCTCAGTATCAACATCGGCATTTATTCCCCCAGTATGGTAAGATCCGCCGGCCAACAAAGTACCATTAATGTCAGTCCAATAAGCGGTATTTGAAGCGCTCATCCAGTTGGATCCTTGGTTCCCCACCGTTAAGTCTTTATAGCCCTCTAAATCTAAACCAACTCCCTCTTGCCATGACTGTGATACTCCCAAAATCGTGAGAGTATAATCTGTTGGTACAGTTTTTGAATGTTCAGCGTTATATAGCCGTAAATAAAAACTCACACTACCGCTACCTGGAATATCACCATTAGCGCGATCAGTGGCAATAGTAGTAGTGGGAAATTGAACTAAAATACGCGAGAGTTCTTGAGAACTCGTCGTCACTCTACCATAAATGGAAAATGTCTCTAACACATCCGCTAACCCTGCGTTGGCACCTGTACCCCGGGTCGTCAAATTTGGCTGATATGCGTTGACGATGGTATTATCGGCCGCAGCCACATATTTTTTAATAGCCATTACACTACTTTGCCTCTTATATCTGTCTCAGGAAATTTGATTTCTACCAATGCGTTGGCTGGTACTATTAAGTAACTTCCGTCGGGGGAGAGATTGTCATTAATATTAATGTTTGCAAAGGAATAACCGGCGCCCGTCTTATTAACGAGCTTTACCGTTAACACATCTAACAGCCCTTTAACATTTTTTAATTCGCTATAAATGTCACTAATATAGAATGGTTCTCCAATATAAAGAGGAGAACTATATTTTATTGCCAAGGTATTAATGGCATCATCTAATAAAACAAACTTATCAGTACCAGTAGCAGCTTTGATGATAAATTCGATCCCTATGTTGAGAATATAGGGATCTAAAATATCAATTGTGTCATTAATCATTCTGTACTGATTTAGCCATGTTTTTATATTATCCTTAATTGTGCTATTGGTTTTGATCAATTTGCCGGCGCTATCTTCGGAAACCACATATAAATTAAGGTTTCTTTTTTGTGAATTGGGATCTTTTTGTGTAGAGCAACGCTTAATCGAGCCAAATTTTGCCGGCATCCTATACACAAGGTTCTCATAATCCGCTTGAGTAACCGCCCGATTTTGCGTGGGAAAAGTATCAAAAATTCTTCTTTTAACTTCAGCAGAAGAAGGTGATGTGACATCCCCCATAATGGGCTCCTCGTTAAACACTTCCAGCGAATCAATCACTGTTTGCACTGTTGTGGCGTTAAGGGAATCGAAGTTGGCAAAATCCATTCTAGCGCTCGCCACTGCGTTCAGGGCGCCCGCCGTAATATTAGAATTTGCCGGATTGGTTACTCTATACGTAACGGTAAGAGTCGTATTCGACGGTACAATACCCAGGCTTTCATTTTTAGATAATCGTGTGGGATCAAAAGTTGTACTAGTCACGTAATCTTTTCCAAAAACATCCATCGCCACTGATTGTGGATCTGCTACAACATTACTTTCTCCCGTTTTCCCACTTCCAAATTGTAAAAAAGTATTGGCGCGCGTCCTTTCGACTGCAAACTTTCTGGAGACTAAAATAGGCTTTAGAATGGACGGAACATTATCATTTTTATAATTGGTGTTACCAAGTTCCTTTAAGATCATGTCTTGTGCAAGATAATCAACTTCAAAGTATTCATTGCCTTGTGAATCGGTAACTGAAATAATTTCTGAAACTTCAGAAGCTTTTAAAGCAACTCTTAAAAATCTCTGGTAGGAACCGATTTTTATTCTTTCTTGGCTGAAATATCCTGAAACTACATTTCCACGAGCTTTAATGGCATAATATGTGGGGGCGCCCGTAGTAGCGTCAACTGTTGCCACCACAGAAGGAAACTTGGGATCTGAAAAATCAATGTTTTCTGTTAAAACAAAATTTAGTCCCGTTTGTGAACTAAAACGCGAACCTCTTTTAAGAATAGGAATATAATTAGTGTCGGGCCCAATTCCCGTACTCGATGCCGGGATTACTATATAAAATGCCACCGTCCCATAGGTTGAGGGGCGCCCCGTATATTTATAACCCAGGACGCGGCCATGGCGTAAAATATTACTATATTGATAAGCCGTATCTAAAAAAGATTCGTTAACATTATAATCCAAATAAAACGACAGTTGATCGCCGATATAAGCTACCGCATCTATCATAAGTGACCCAAAAGACGCTTCGCTCCAATCTTTAAAGTTGTCCGGATAGAATCTCTCGACTATTTGCAGTAAGTCTCGGCGAATAGTTACGTATTCCCGATGTGTATAATCTATTGGTACTATCTTTTTTTGTTCACTGGACATAAAAAACCCTCATTTTTAAGTAGTAATTTCTAATAAATCTGATTGGCTTAGGCCAGGAATACTATATCTTATCTGTATTCCTAGGGAATTTTGGTCTGCATCAGTATTTCCAAAGAAAATATTTTGAATTCGAATGGCGGGAATATAGATACGAACTTGTTCTCTAATTTTTCCATCTATTCGAGAGGTGGTATCTTGACCAAAATTCTCAAATAAATAACTTTTAAGTCCAACACCAAAATTAGGATCCATCACTCTCTCGCCTGGATTAGTAAGCACCAGCATTTTCAAATTTTGTTTAAAAAGCTCCTTTAAAGAGCGAATCATATGAAAACCATTTACAGTATCTAATTCTAGCGGTAGCGCTACTCCAAGTGAACTCATTTTTTATTTACCTCACTATAACTATCATCAATCGTTACTTTCACACAACTCTCCATTCTCATTAAATGGATTTGTGCGAAGCATTCTTCGTTTCCACCATGGTAGAAGGTGTTGGCCGGGCGCATTTTTGAATTTTTCTTTAAATTCATTTGTAATAATGACGCCCGGAGTTTCGCCGGGGCCCCCAAAGCTATCATTGTCATCGGCCGGGTTCCAAGTGCGAGAATAATAATAGCTCTTAAATATTTTCTTTATTCGTGTTTTAGAATTACGCAGCAATACTTGATCCCAATCATCCCACTCTAAAACAAACGGCGACGGGAAGCCTGAATTTCGATCTACTGGGTGGGCCCAACCGGCTATGCTGCCATAATTAAAATCTACAGGCTGGTCATCTGCCTCGTCGGGGTCGAATTCTATCGACATTCCTGGTTTTTCTGTTATGTCTGAAGAATTCACAGCGCCCACAGGCACCACCTTTTCGCCAATGGAAGGCAGGAAAGCTTCGCTATTATATATTGCCATCGTAGATACTAACTTACTCAAAGGGAAAACATAGTGTGCTATAAGTCTAAAATTTTCATCTTCTTTAAGCATATTAATTAAACATAATAATAACTTACTATCTCCATAAAATGGATCTACTTGACTTAATCTTAAATCCAGAGCGTCTACTTCCACCGTCGTTATTGGATATCCCACTCCATTAATAACTACTGAAAATTGGAGACCATATCGCACTCCCAATTCTCCAGTTAAACCAACTACTTGGCCATTGGGATCTGTGACCAACTCTAGAGTTCCAGGATAAACATCCGAGATATTTAAACTTTGATCTGGTTGGCTTGTTATATTCAAAACGCCGGCGGATGGCGCCATTTTGGTGCCATTTATACTAATATATTTTTCAATAATAAAGGGGTTGGTTGTACTATCCACTGGTGTAATCTGATACGAGGCGATATCTCCGATGTACACTGTAATTTGATTTGCAAAAGGTGTTAAAGCGTCGTGTTCTGCATCGGAATGAAATTCTCCCGCCATATAGAGAGGGCTCCCGTCCTCATCATCTGTAGTCACATGATAGTAACCTATGTATTCATTACCATCGGAAGAAGCAAATTCTCCACCGTTAGTGTAATAGGGCCCCGTGGACCCGGGATTTTCTTCGTACGGAACGGTTGGAAGGGTCTTATAAATCTCCACGATTTCATGATCCAGATTGAGGCCTTCTCCTCCTTGAGCTAAATATTGAAGAAGGTAATAGTCTAAATCATAAACGTCAGGGGCTAAATCAATAATTTCTAGATTTTTAACAAATTTTTCTCCCATATAATTCAGTTGTTCTATCACCAGTTCTTTAAAAACAAGCTTGGCATCAGCTTCGGTTGCCTGAATCGCTTCATAGTTTTTAGATTCTCGATAATTTTTTAAAGTCTCAAACAAGCCAGCCATTTGGCCGCGCTCTTCTTTTAACTCTTCTTTATTGGGATATTCATATTCTTCTTGAATATCGTTTAATCTATTCAAAGCATCTATAACATCCTCAGGGGGCTCGAATATGTCACCATCATCGACGCGTCGTCCATATAACTGCACACCTTGCTCTAAAAATGCATACCAAAATTCAATATCTTTAAATGGGCCTTGAAAAATAGCCACAGCTGGGTTTTTAAAACTAGATTCCATCTCTTCAATAATATAAGAGGCATAGGCGGTACTACAAACTTCTGGGAATTTTGGATAGAATTTGGTGAATGTATTGAGTGATTTAATAAAACTTACACTTACATAAATGCGGATTGCGGCGGCAATCAAACCTTCGAGGCCTGCTGCAGCTACTCTATCTAAAATCCTATTATACGGTACCTCTACGGCACAATCTGGATCGTCTTGAAGGCGGGAATCTTCCGGAATATTCGGATAGGCATCATCCATCTTCTTTTGAATATCTTCAAAATCGATCAAATCGGTCGCGTAAGGCTTACACGGACTTATCTCGGGAAACATTACATCCACAAACCCCAACCATCCTTTGTTTTGAAGAGGTTTAATGTGTATAGGGGGGTTGATATAAGAGCCGCCATAAGTTAAAGGATCTAAATAAAATACCCTATTTTCTCTATCAGTAACCCCACTAGCGCTCAATGTATATTCCATTTTACTTATTCCAAGGATCTGATCCTTATTAAGAAGGCGACGCTCACCATTTAATAATTCATATAAAGGATTATCATCATCAAGTTTTATTCTAACATCATAATAGTTCGTGCCGGCGACTGCAGGCTCTTCTGTGTCTACGATATGTGCGTCCTCTAAATCTTTGGAGAGTACATATTCAATATCGTCATACGATAAATCATCAAACTTGGCGCCATATTCATATGAATCCGAGTTTGTGGCCACTTCCGCAGTAAATTTAATAAATAAGTCCTGCATTATGCTATCGTAAAAGGTTTTAAGTTCCGCGGAACTAAGAGTCGAACCTTCTTCTTCTATCATCTCTTTTAATAAAACTATTTGAGGAAGATAATCTTGTTTGGTACGAAATGTATCAACAAATTTTGGATATTTATCAAAATTTATGCCATCCAAAGTACTATCAACCGATAAAAACTCATATTTCACACTTTCGTATGGAACTAATCTATATTCATTATTGGCAATTGTTGTTTTATCTATATCTCTCAATTCAAGCGTACTACTGTTTTTCGGTATAAGCTTGTCTTGTACTTTTTTCATCTGCGACGCGTAGGGAGGGAGGGGAAAAATGGGTACCATTGCTGCCAAGCTCGTGTTTAAGGCGACATTATCGTTCATACTTTCAACTATTTTAATTCGACTCGTGTCACGCGGCAGAGAAAGAAATTCGGGCGTCCATACTGATTTTCCGGCACCCCCACCCCCTTCCAAAGTATGGGTATGGTTTTCGACTTCTTGAACCACACCACGTTCAATGGGGTGTTCATGATTGTCATTAAAAGATGTTACACCATTATTATGGCCATCAAGAGTGTAAGTGTGAGAGTGATTGTCATTAAAAGATGTTACTGACCACGGCTGGGCCGGCTGTGAGCCGCGATTGTGGGCGCCAATTGAACTTCCATCATCAGAAATTAGCTCTGATAAGTATAGTTCTACATTAAATGCGGTGGAATACGCATCTCCCGCGTTAGAAGATACATCTTCGTCGGCTTGCAATCCTTTACAGTTGTCCTGAAAATAAAGTTTAACATCTGGCTTTAATTTGCGCGCTTCTTCTGTAAAGGTAATTTCGTCTCCAATAACATTAATCGAAGTATTATAACCAAGTAATTCATCATCCAGTCGTGTTAATTCAATGCCCCCTCTAAATGTATCTACGCCGGCGTCTTCCAGGCTTTTAGTATAAGAAATAACCGTTTGAAGCTCATTGTTTGAATCAAATGTAATGGTTGAGGGAAGTGTCTCCTTTAGATAGTCTTCTAACCAATCTGCTATTTTTGACGGGAAAGCTCCTTTTTGTCGCTTGAGAAGAGGGGGATCGGGAAATAAGGCGTCGGCCAGGGAGCCGAGAGCTAGCTCCGGTTCTTCCGTGAGATCATCTAGAGATCCAGGACTCATATAAAAATCGACGTAAGGCCTTCTATTAAAAGCTTTTCTAAAGTGCGTAGTGAGGGGTTTTCCCATAGTATCAGATAAAACCATATTCATTAGCCCCCATTTCTTCTTAAGGGGTCCGTTACCAAGCATATCATATGCAAAATCTACTTTCAATTGTTCTAACATGTCACCAAGTACCGCTGTCGCTACAGCAATTGCTTCATCTGGCTCATAAGGTAAAATGCCATTATCGCAACCAGGATCAGATACCATGGGAGGCAAATCGGGGAGGCCACCTTGAGCAATGTCGCTTAAATCCTTTAAATCATCATTAGGAATACATAATTGATCGATTTGGTCTGGCGTTGCGCGCGAACCCAAAATCTGATGTCTCAAATTACAAAATTCTTCTATTTCTTCAGGTGTTGCGCAAATATTAATGCACGATGTCAGGGACGCTTCATCCGGATAAGTCTCTAAGAAATTATTCATTGCATCTTTATAAGCTGCCGGCATTAAATTGCCCATATTACAAAAGAAGCGTTTAATAGCATCTGAATTGGGCAATGCGGGTGCAAAGTCAGGATACTCATATTCAATGATTTGTCTAGTAATAGATAAAAACTCCGCAGAAGGCTCACACAAAAAAGCGTCATAAAGCTCTTCCGTGGTAACTGCGCTCGAAATATCTCCAGCAAAATTTAAGACTTGATCGGTATCAGCCAACGCGGCAGCCCCCAAGCCTAATGTAGACATCATATCAGTTACTGTGTCATCAAGTTGTTCTTGATCAACTTCATCGCCACAAATTGAATCCCTAATCGCATCAGAAATTTTAGTGCGACCACCAGACGCTAGGGCGGCCGCGCTCGCTCCTGCGGCGCCGAGGGCCCCGCAGGCAGCATTCCCAATGACTTCACACACTTTCATCATGACCATTACAATGATTTTCAATAAGGTTTGTTGAATAGTATATTTGGCCGCATCAAACAATGGCTTTGTAAAATCTTTTTTCTCCGGAAGCCATCCAAACGGATTTCTAATAGGTGGAAAAACAACATTAAAGGTATTCCTGCAATCTGGGGATCCTGTTTTCTTAATAAAATCAACCATTGAAGGATTCGTTGTCGGGGGTTGAGGACAATCTAAAATAGCAATTGTATATGCGACGATTTGGGCACCCGGAAACTGGTTTAAATGATCTAATAACTCAAGATAGTTTTCAGAAAACAATTCCAAATATGCTTGAATCCACGCTTCCATCAGAACATTGTTGCTAGCGCCACTTTGTGACGGATTTGTAATATCATATTGCTTAGCGAGAGTGCGCCTCGAGGCGTCTGTGGTAGTAAGCTCATCGGCTACGGGGTCTCCCCACATAAAGTTAACGGTTAAGTCGCCTTGAGTAAAAGCCTCTCCATACTTCGCTTGTTCCTCGCTTAGTGGTTTATCATCCCACAGCTTTTCAATGTCGAGCTTTCCTTCTAAGGTGTCCGAAGTTTGTTGAAGAGTCGAGCTTTCTTTAAAGATATCTCCACTTTCTAGTTTCTTGGCGGCCAAATTTTGTAATTCGACCTGTTTTTCGGGAGGAAGTCCTATAAACAATTTATCAAAGTTTTCTAAGCTCATGGCCCGCAACGCACTTTCAATGATTGTGGCCATTCCTTCTTCAAACGAAACACCCCCCAATAAACATTGAATAGCACTCATCAGCAAATCATTTAATCCACAAAATTTAAGATTATTTAAAATCTGCGTCCATAAATCATCTATTTCATCAAATGACTCTGCTGCACCTAATTGTGCACATATAGCTTGAGAGTTTTGAGTATCCGTGGATAAAGTTTTGTAGGTTTGCTCTAATGCCATTGACCATATGGTTTTAGGTACATCTGGCTCATCTGGATCATAAACAAGGCCAATTTTTACCCATTCTTCCATCACTTTATTGGGAGTATCAGCGCACAGATTCTTATGCCATTGGGCAGCAATCGCATCTCCTAAACCAAAAACTTCATCTAATATATCTTCCCCTAGTTGCTTACCTTCTTGAGCTAATGCATCAGCAACACAACTGCCAGCAGATTCCTGAGGATCTGTGTTGGTATATCCCTGGTTGATGATGGATTCAACAGCTGGGTATGTGTACTTTTTAATGAATTCTACCCACGGTAGGGGCTCGCGAGCAGTTAAATCGGCAATCATGTCATCGAGTTGAGCCAAGTAGGCCATGGCGGTCGGATCACTCCATGCGTCTTCACGCTTTAAGGGTCCAAGCTTGTCTTTAAAAATTATAGGTTCTTCGCTACACCCCTCCGTATAAACAGTAAGCTTAACAAGTTCATATTCATCCGAAAACTCAAATATCACTTTTACAATTTTATCTTTAGTGAATCCTCCAAATTTCCCCACGCCGGCGATATTATAACCTTTGGTGTTTAAAAATCTATCCAACTGCGGGAGAAGGTTGGCTAAGGTAGAACCATTTCTTATGCCCCAATCTCCATAAGCTCCAGGATCGAATACAACGCCTTCTAAATTAGTTCCCGATTGGTGATAAAAATTATCCCCCTCCATTTTAGTCCGTATCTTGTTATACCAACTATACAATTTGAGACCCTTGCGAACATGAATTAGTTTTACCTTCAGATCATCAATTTCGTAAGTTACTTCACCTGCCCCACTCGTTGTTTCATCGCCAGTTTCGGGTGACGCTTCTTCTATAGCATCCAATGTTTCGTATGGAATTGAATACAATAAACGAAGACGTGAAAAGGCGCGCGGCTCTAAAAAATAGTCTGTTTCGCTATCCCAAATTATAGCATCTCGTATGGTATTTTTAGAAGCTTCTCCATCATCTTTATTATATCCCTCTAAAAATGCTGTAACGGCTTCTTCTATATATTCTTTAAATCTTTCATTCAAAGATTCTTGAGCTTCATCGTTTGTTAAGTCGGGTTCCTCTAATAATCTTTCTTCAATCGTAGTAGTATAAGGAGTTTCAATTGGTACTTGATAATGACATGTTTTTTCATTTAAAAAAGGTGATAAACTTTGACGCAATTGCCAATTGGGAACAATAGCAGTAGCACTAGGAATACAAGCGGCCTCGTCGCAGGGTACCTCCGGCACATCAACGACCTCATCACACACATCAATAAGACGATTACCGTCCTTATCTTGATATTTTAAAAACTTTGATTCTGCCATTTAAATGCCTTCTTATATTATGTGGTACTTACATTGGCACTCTGAATGCTTTTATAACCAGATTGCTCTAAATAATTCAAGCGCCAACACAGCAAATTCGTTCTACTATGCCATAAAGTATTAATGACATTAGTCATTTGAGGAGTCAATGTAGTGGGGGCGGCCGCCGCAACCCACGAACGCAAAGGATCAATTCCCACGACGCTGTTGTATCCTGCTTGTAACAGAGCGAGTGCATACAAAGACGCCCATATTTCTCCTATTAATTCAATTAAATCTTCAAACGCATCTTTGGTGTTTTCTCCCAAAAGAACAGGTTGCAGTGTTGGTATCGATTCGGTAGCACCAGCTGTC
>Ga0098047_10000644_pt1 | contig 13963 bp, 8 predicted proteins | sample 12_taG_FD_92585 | JGI IMG/M metagenome (GOLD analysis project Ga0098047, IMG submission 92585) | Marine viral communities from the Subarctic Pacific Ocean - 12_ETSP_OMZ_AT15267 metaG | ecosystem: Environmental > Aquatic > Marine > Oceanic | place: Subarctic Pacific Ocean | collected 2015-01-16 | reverse complement strand
TTATACTTAGTGTTTAAGAATGAAGCGGGAGGAACATTGCCTACTAATGAAGTATTGGCAATTCCTAATTCGTGTATTACCACACATACTCACACCGTTACTCCTGAGAATGCACAAGAAGAAACGATAGAATTCTATTCGTATGTAACTCCAATTATGGCGTCAGGCTCCAGTGAAGCTGAGTTGGTAGCTTTGACGACTGCTGCGGGTATTTAATGCGATTTAATGAATAGAAAGAGGTAAAAAAATGTCAGAAGAAAATGTATGGACAATCGAAGAGCTAGTATCACTTACAAAAGAAGTGCAAACATCCACGGTCAATTATCGTGGTAAGGACTTTACCTTCCAGTTCTGTGAATTGGAAGAGCAGGAAGAACCCAAATTAAAATTTCTACCTGAGGATATTCCTGAGGATGAACGTGCTGAATGGGCAACGGAAGTGGGAACTGAAAGGATTTTGTTGATGATAGACAAGGCCAATAAGAAAAACCCAGATTCGGCTACCCTTACGGGTGAGAGCTGGAAATCATTACCAGCAACCCTTCGATATCTAGTAACTGCAGAAGTACTGCAAGTGGAAACAAGTGCTAAGGAAAATTTTATCACTGGATGAATGAGGCACCTGAGCCTGTGCTCTTGTTTATCCCACTAATGATAGAACTTGGAATGTCGTGGGATGAGATTTGTAATACTCCACGATTTGTTCTAGAAGGGCTTTTAATGGCTCTTGTAGAGTATAAGAATTTGCATAGTATGGATGGGTATACCGATAAGGATATCAGCCAGATGGCAAAAGACAGGCCTGAAGTAAGGTCTGGGTGGATTACATATATGGAAAAGAAACGAAAGTATTACAAGGAGGCTGAACAAAAGAATAAATCATTCCGTGGTTTATTATAGGAGATTAGATAGATGTCAGGTTATCTGGGTACCCTTTTTATGGGTGGTGTGGGGTTACGTTTAATTTTACCACCAGCAGCTGCTTTTAACAAATTTGTAGGTCAAGTTCAGAATCATTTAAAGAAATCTGGGATGCAGTCCCAACGTCTATCCGATTTATTTGCAGGTCAATCTAAAAAGAAATTAAAAACATCTACTGAAACGGCCAATGCTTTAGTGAAAAGCCTAGACGAAAAATATACGAAAGGGAAGATGACCCAACTTCGTAAAGAACTTAAAGATATAAGTCAGATTACTGGTCAAGCTCGTGTGAAGGAAGCACGTGCGGCTGCTCACGCTATTAGAGGTGAAGCCAGTTGGAAAAATCGTTCAGATACAATTAAAAGTAGTCTTGAGGATGTTGAACCTAAAGCAAGTATATTCGGGACAGCATTAGATGTAATGCAAAACAATATAATGGATATATGGGCGGGGCTTATCGGAGTAGCTAAGACATTAATAGGAGCATTTTCCAATGCCATTCAACGGTCTACTATGCTTATTATTACTTTTGGTTTTCAATTGGGGATGGTAGCCCGTAACTTTATGACTTTTGAAAAAGAATTGATTAATGCTAATTCTATTTTCCAGACTACGCGTGAAAATTTGTATTCAATGTCTGATGAAGTGATTAAATTTGGTCACGAATTTGGTATTAATTATGAGGATGCTTCCCGTGTTTTGTATCAGTTCGCATCTGCGGGTTTGACTGCGGAAGAATCGATGGTTGCACTGAAAGACACATTGACCCTTACAATGGCGGTTCAGGGAGATTTCAATACGCTTGGTAAATTGATGGTTCAGGTTATCAAGGGATTTGGTCTGGAGATGGAGCAGACCGAGGAAATCGCTGATAAGTTCGCCTATACTATTAATAAATCACTTATCGAATGGAAAGACCTTTCTGCTGCAGTTAAGTTTGCTATGCCTTTCTTTGTTGCTGCAGGGCAAAGTGTGGACCAGTTGTTAGGTTCTTTGCAAATATTAACAGACCGTGCGTTGGAAGCTGGTATTGCAGGTCGTGGTTTGAGACAGGCCATTGCACAATTCGTGGAACACGCCGATGATAATAACGCTGCTTTCAGGAAACTAGGTGTGGAGATTCTGGATACCGAAGGTAATATGCGGGACTTAACTGATATTGCATTGCAATTCAGTGAGGCAATGGGAGAAGATGTGTCCAAGATGGATATAATGATGGTCTTGATGAAAGATTTGAACATTCGTGGTGCGACTGCTTTCGTTCACTTGGCCCAGAATGCTGAGGAATTCCAGAAAGCGGTTGATGATTTGGTTAATTCACAAGGTGCATCTAATGAAATGGCTCTGTATCAACAGGCATCTTTAACAAATCAAATACAATTGCTAAAGAATGCCATTTTTTCGGTTTTCTATTTATCTGATGCTACATATGCAGGGACAGGTGCTATCAATGGCTTCGATTATGCATTGAAATCACTGGTAGAAACTTTGAAATCTAAATTTATTGTAACTGCGGCTGATGGTAGTCAGGTTCTTACTGATTTTGGATACAAATTAAGAGATATAGCTATTAAATTTATTGACAATCTAGGAATTGTATTGGAAAACATTGTAGATATTATGTTAAATTTGGCTAATGCAGGAAAGGGATTGTTCGATACAATGACTATGTTATTCTGGGCAATCAATGAATTAACTTCTTTCTTGGCAGGATTGGACCCGTGGCTCGTAAAGACGGTTGTTCAGATGTGGATGCTTACTACATTCTTTGGTAGCGGAATAGGCTTAGCTGTTGGATTTGGTTTGGCTATGGCAAAATTAGGAAATATTATGGAAGATATTCATCCGTGGGTAGCTGGAGTAGCCAAAGCCATTGCTGTAATCGTAGGCGGACTTGGTGGAGCTGTTATAGGAGGAATATCCGGAGCATTAACAGGAGCAAAAATTGGAGGACTAGCTGGTTTAGCATTTGGACCTGGTGCATTGGCTGGAGCAGGTACAGGTGCGTTATATGGTGGTATTACAGGTGCTATAGCAGGATTTACTGGTGGAGCTGCATTGACATATGGAGCAATGAGTGCTGTCGGAAGTATGGAAGAAGGTGCTTATACAAGCTCAGCAGAAGGAATAACACCGTTAAGTTCTTATAGCAATGAGATGGGTAATACTTTAGTAGTGGATAATGCTATCTTTGCAAATGATAATTTGAATTATAGGATGGAGGAAGCATCCACGGTATCGTGGCAAGCAGGATAAATATGGCAGGAGAAAAGAGAAGTATACGGGTTTCGCCCAATACCTTCTATATAAAGAAGGATGTGGAAGATGGTCTACCACTGTCTGAGACATATCCTGATACATACAATGGTAGTCTATCAACTTCTTCTATAAAAAGTGGTGATAAGTTACAATACTTTCTGGTTGATTCGGATGTTATAGATAAACCGACTTATGGTGTAGGTAATATTACTGAGGCCTATATGCATTTGTTTGTGGATAAGATAACCAATACTAATTACAATCACCCACCTAAAATAAAAACGTACAAGGTAGCTGATACTGTTAATATTTCAGAAGGTAGCTTGACTATTGAGGATGAGAATATATTACATTATACTTCTTTCTTGGATGCAGAGGATTACCTTTTGAATGAGACCTTCGATGGCACAGATAAGGGGTTTGGGAATCAACCTGCGGTACCTCGTGGGAGTTTTATGCCGGGTTATTACCAATATTATTTTTACATTGACGATTTTAATGCTACATTAGGTTATAACTGGACCGCGTGGAAAAACGGTGTAACACACATAGGAACGTCTAAATCTAATAGAGAATCTGTACATCGAACCCCTGAAGGGGCCACGATGGGGTCTATTTCCGGAGTAACACCTACGGGAGTGCTGCAGCAAGGAGGCCAATCTTGGTATCAAACTCCTATTTTATTAAGAGGACCCAACAAAAATGGACATTATAAACCATCAGTTCAATTCTGGACTGGTAAAACCAATTCTTATACAAAAATTGACGGTCCAAATGCGCCATTATCGTGGTGGCAAAGCGAGGTTAATATTAAATCTGTTTTAGCAGGACAAACCGTTACGGAAAAAATGGTAGGTGAAGATACATATAAAGATAGTGTGACGCAGTTTAATTCGATTTTTACTCAAACTATGGAAAGTAAATCAGCACGTGATATTAAAGTCCAGTCCTTAGAAGATACTGGTGATAATGAAAGGGCATATACAAATGCTCGAATAGAATTTACTAGTGATGATTCAATGGATTCCTCAGGGCAATCGGTACGTTATCATCTTTTCTGGGAAAATTACAGTGGAGATACTACAGGTACGGTAGGCACTGATAATATTTTTCCTACTGCTAATCCATTTGGATTTTCTACTAGGGGAGCTCCTGTTTCTATGCAAGCGGTTAGTAGCATAGATGGTATTCCTATGTGCTATCCTAATGAATTGGCCGCACCTTATTTTGGAACCACAGGACCATTGGGGGATGGTGCTTTTCGGCCTGAAGGACCATTGGCAAGGGGAGAAGTAGAAATTAGTCTTAAACTCACAAATCTTTGGAAAACAGCTTATCGACCTAAGGATTCGGCGGGAGCCAGTAATTCTACCCCTACAGCTGCTCGAGCTTTCTTTATGGTGTTCTCCAATATAGCTTTTCCTTCAAATGCAAATTTCCATCAATGGCTTTACAATATGGCATCGGGCACAACAGGATATGCAGATGCTAATTATGGAGGACTTGTCTTTTGGGTTAAGGATGTGGAAAGTAATGAGATATATTGTACTACTTTGAATAATGCTTCTTATGCATCACTTCTAGAATGGGGTATTATAGGCACTCCCAAGCAGGAATCTTATATTCCTAATATTGAAACTGGAAGTTCGGCGGAGAATGTGCAGGTGCCTTTCAATGAATGGTTTACTGTACGTTTCAAGATGCCTCAGTTCGATGATTTAAGTAAAGTTGTAAGCTGTTACTTTCCTACTTTGGTAAACAATGAAGATACTCCGAATTTATTTATGACGCTTAATGATAACTCAATAAAGCCTTATACTACTAGCGGTTCTGGTGGAAATCCTAAATGGATATCAAATTTGACGTTAGCAGCGACAACAATACGGTCGATAAACACGGGCAGTAGTGTTGCTGGAAGTGTGGACTATTCGTATGAAACCGATTTGACCGCCGACGAAGACAATACGCTGGAGGTATTGGTAAATAATATATCTTTCAGACAATGGAATAATACTATCCAGAATGGTACACGGATGACTAATAGTAATGATATGCCTTTGACATTACCATCTCCTACTTTGATAATACCCCAACGTACAAATGTTGTGGATGAGGATGAGGGTGGAGTAGGATATGAGGCCAATGCCACGGCTCCCTCTCCTGTTACTCTTTCTTTTGGTTTCGATGATACTGACGTAGCTGCGGGTAAGTATCTGTTTTTACAAGATTATGTAACATCGAACCAGATTGATAATAATATCATTGCAGATGAATATATCAAGGGAGGATATTCATCTTATGGACAGCTAGGATGTTTTCCTTATAAACAAGGAACAGCGGCAACTCTTAATACAGAAATCGCAACGAGTACACATTCAGTATCAGGTAATATACAGGTCAGTGGCGCTAATTTTTTAGTGGATTCGTTTAATCAGAAAGGATTTATAAAGGTCACAAGTGGAACAGCGTGGCCTTCCGCAGGGGGTAATCCGTGGGTTTCCCGCGAGAATCCCTTTGTCAAAGCACATACTATAAGAATCAGCGAAGACGGGACTACTGTGGAAGTAGATAAACCCGAGATTTTTGATGTTCCTTACGGGACAGCTTCTGGTACTCGATTTGTAGTACTTATACCTGGACAGAGTTATAATGATTTGAAGAAGAATAAATTTGGAAAGGGATACACTGATGCAACTGAGCTTTATATGACAGAAGCTCCCCGAGGTAATATTATTAAGTTCAACCGTTCTATATTAACTGATTTGTATGATAATCCTTTAGGAGTATTTAGCATCTCTGGAAGTAATAATTATGCTACTAAGATAGTTATCAGTCCTAAGAAGTACTGGATTTGGCTTCATATGATGAATGCTCAGCAGGATAATCAAACAGGAGTCGTCACTACTGCTGGACAGTGGGGAAGGTGGGCGGCTAATTATACAGGTATAGATTATGACCTATCGGGTAGTATGATACTGAATAATCCTATAAAGACCTATTCAGCATCCGTAAGAACAGCGGGAACTGGAACTGCTGGTTCTACTTATAACGAATATCTATATAATGACGGCGCAAATATCAATACTTGGAGTTGGGAGAGAACAGCCAAGTCAGAGATACCCACAATGCTTGAATTGGGTAATAACTATGGATATGGTCAATCTAGCGAAGTGGCTCCAGCTGCAGGATTCTTTGCTGATGATTATATTACTACATTTCATAATTATCTAGATTTCAGTAAATATGTGAGAGCGCAGGGAAAGGGAGTTAAGTACGGGTCTCGTTTCCCGTTCCTTTTTATGTCTACTTATGATGAATTGGCGACAAGTGATGAAACTATAGATATATCATTCCGTACGGATGATGATAGTACTGGTGGTCTGGGATTTGAGCGCAAGTTAGATATGGTATATGGGATTGAAACTACTCTTCCTGTTGTATCTAATCTAATGGTATCTCCCTCGGTAGATTTACTTAACAGTATTGATATTAATGAGGATGCCAATAGTACAGCCGCCAATGTCATTTTCACGTGGGAAGAGGAAGCTGATGAAAAACCGTGGTATAGAATGTTGTGGGTAGATACAGACTTAATCGAAAACAAATATCATACAGCTAATTTTATTGCACCTATGAATAATCCTCCTGCAGATGGTGGCACTACTTCGGGAGGAAGTGCTTATTTTTATGAGACACCTGCTAATTTTATAACTAATACTAACAAGCACGGTATACAGGGAAGTAATTTTGCAGATATTGAGGGATTCCAAGGATATGGCTCTAAATTCGATGGTAACGTTATGAGAGCTGATAATCTTGAAGTATATCCAAAAGGTGCAGCAACACAATTTACATTTACGTGTCATTTAAAGCCTACTACAGGAGCTGTTCGGCAGGTTCCTATCCATCTTTCGGGAACGGGGGGTGGTGGTGTCGATGCATTTAAAATAACACTGAATGCTTCCAATAGAATTTTGGTGGGTCTAGCAGGAAGCACTCAGCTAACAAGCACCACGGCCTATGAATGTGATGGTAATCAGCCTCTTGCTGTGGTAGTCACCTATGATAAATCATTAGATAACAATAATCTGAAGTTATTTGTAAATGGAAAACTAGAAGATACGGCAGATTATACCACAAATTTTACTACAAGTGGACAACTTTGGATAGGAGCGGAGGGACCAGCTAGTGGAGCTGCATATTCGGGGTTCATTGAAGAAATTACTTTTCATACCCGATGTGCTTATGTTCCATCAAATACTTTAATTTATCAATTGCCTACTAAACAATTGGCAGATTTGTCAGGGAGTGCATCTAATTTCTATAATGCAAAGATGTTCCTCTTTGATTATCATAACATAAGAGGAGCATCTCCTACTCAAGTGGCAGAAAGTAATCTAACTGCGTGGAAGGTGACAGGAGTATGAGCTTAACTTGGAGTCCAGCTAGTGCAGAAGTCTATACCGAAGTTACAGGGACTATGACTTTTAATGATAATGATGTGAAATGGGTCTATGTAGATTGGGACGACGGTGAAGATAACAGTCTTGAAAATGCCATATACCAATGGAAGGAATTAGAAACTGATTCCAATAGTATTGCATTAACTCATACATATACTAAAACAGGGACTTTCTATCCTGTGATACGCACCATAAATAGCACAGGATTTTTGTCTAAATATTTTTATGATAATAGTAAATCCCCCAGTACTATACCAGAGCCACAAGAGCAAGTTACAGGGATTACAGGTATAACCATTAGTGATGGAAATCCTCTTTCTACCCTTAAAATAGAGAACAAAGTGGTAAAGAGTGGTATAGATAACAGTATTTTCGCAGAAGGTCCGAAACAAACATTCATCTTTATTCCTCCTTTAATATCTTCTTCCTCCCTTATAGTATCCAAAACACTTCAAATTAAAGTTCAGTATGTTGATGCTGTTCCCACTTATACCACGGTAGCTGGTAGTGATACTTCCGCCATAGGTTATGAACGAATTGTGAAAGAAGTAATTCAAGATGTGACATTGGAATCTGCTGATAATAATACAGCTTTGGTAACTGCTACTACTGCTCAACTACCAAGACAGATAGAGATTTTGGAAATCAAGCTTATCACCCCCAAATGGATAGAAAGCGATAGCAATATTGCTCGAAATGATTTTAATAGACTTAAGGTATTTCTGATAGCAAAGGGAGATGACGATTATTGGTACCCCATTACCTATGTTTCAAGTGGAGACCCTATTAAAAAGGCAAGCGATAGGACAGTTACACTTGATTTTTCCCAAAGCCGCGCCAAGGCATCAAATACTTCTTTATCTACATATAAATTTGATAATGGAAAGGTGTTCTGGAATCCAATTAAACAATGGCAAGCTACGTCAAGTACTGATTTAACTGATACCACCAAGACTTCTGATACGTTAAAGGACGTGGGATATACATATTATACTAGACCTCAAGGATTGAAGGGACATCTTACGATAGGAACGGGAGGAAGTGGTAGTGTAGGATTTGCTACAGGGACGGCACGATTATATAACCCAATTGGTTCTGATACTTACGCTTTTATCCGAGACCAGTTTCCTCTTAATGATTTTAATCAATTTTATGAACAGTATCATCTTTCTAGGCTAACGTGTGCTACGACAGCTCCTGACACGAGTACGTTGGATACATTCAAGGCAGTTTATCGCATTACTCCTGTTATAGATACCGATTTAGCTAATGATTGGTTTTTAGATATGCAGGCGACAAACCAGACAGGTGTTTATACAAGCGGGGCATATTATAATACTCCCAACTATCCTATCAATGTTAGTGGTTGGAATACGATGTCGTTTCTGGACCCAGAAAATAATCCTCGAAATACTTCTGAATATTTGATTTTGGCTAACGATGTGAAAACCAATAAGATATTTTTCAATACTACTCCCTATGCAAAGGAATTGATGTCCAATTTAACTACAAGTACATCAGGCAATAAAATAGCAGGAGTTTATTATTTGAAAATATATGATAAGGTTTTTGATGATAAATTTACTCAGCGTGCTGAATGGGTTCCTGTTAATTTCAAGGATACAACCAAGGTCTCTCGACAGTTGAAAGATACTTCTAATAGTAAATATATAACCTATGAAGATACTTTAACTAAACCTGGTTTTATTGAATTTGAAATGCCCAATGACTGGGCTCAGATTTCTGCATCTGGTTTAACAGGAGGAATAACTCCTGGTAATGCAATTCCGGGAGCCGGTGCCGGAGTGGATATTTATAGTAAACCAATTACCGGAACTTCCTTTGGGTGGCAAAGTAAGGCTCCGTTTGGTGAATATATTATTAGTACTTCTAACCTAAGTGCATATACGGATGAACAAATAGGTAAATACCAACACGTTTTTGAATTTGACGGAGCTCCAGCAGATGATAAAGTATTCTGGGTAGCTTCTAGTAATACTGTCTCTGACCGTTTATATTTGGTATCAGGAACATTAAATCCCGTGGTTGCGACCTCAGGAAGCACGGCAATGAATGGAACAATGCGTGTGGTAAATATCTATGATGTCTTTGATGGGGCTCCCAAGGCAACTCGTTTGGCAGGGTATGCTGGGAATGTCCCAAATGCTAATGCCACTGTTTATCCTTTTAGTTATGTATTTTCTTCTAGTACGATGTTGAACGAGATGGCAAATAATTTTATAGATGTCTATCCTTTAAAGATAGTCTTAATGGGCAATCACTTCTCGGATGGTGCAGCGTACAGTGCCGCTGGTAGTCAGCCCGGTACAGAATTATGGGATGCTTTACCTTTTAACAATACGTCTTCTCAAGTTGTAATTCAAGAAGATAACACTGCTTATGATTTATCATATATAGCTCTTACGAGTGATGTAAGTGTATCATATGCGGGTACCTATTACCAAACTATAAGTAAGGGCGGTAAAGTTTTTATTAGACGAACTGGAACTCCTATTCAAAGTATTAGTTTTGGAGGAAATGCATTGGGAGATGAATCAAATTTTACACGGTTTAGTGCAGATTATACTACATATGATACATTACGTTTACTCAAGCGTATAGAAGCTGAAAGTATAAGAGTAATGTGGGATGAGCAACAGAAAGATGGCACGTATGTCAGGTTCTTTGGATACATTAATGGTGTAATGGAGACTCACCAGCTTGGCGGGAAGAGAGCCAGCAAACCCTTTTCGTTTACAATGATAGTTGAAGAAATCTGTTTGATTGATGGAAACGGAATATTGATGTCGGATATAGAACCATTAGGGGGTTCAGCTAATGACAAAGGCTTCGAGTGAGATATTTCTTGATGGTAAATCTGTAGAATTTACACAGGCATCCCTTAAGGAGCGGGGAGGAAACACTGCTGCAGAATTAAATTTTATAATTCCTTTGGGAGATAGCAATTATAGAAAATACTGGAATAAAGAAGTGACTGTATTTTTTCAAGAAGGGGATGGATTACCTATTTTTAGAGGACGTGTTATTAATAATGTTATTAATAATAATAATAGTATTAAGATAAGAGCCTTAGATGCTTTGGGATTGTTAACAGGAAATCAAAGAGCAAGAGTTGTATTAGACCATTACAATAATATAGATGGTTTATCAGCAGGCGCTTCTATCGTTAAGCTGATTAAAATGGCTAATCTTCAAGATGTGGTAGGGACAGATTTCATAGGAGATACCTCTCCTGTTATAATGAATGATAATCCACGGGGGATAGTAGTTATATTAGAAGAAATATTATCTTACATAACGGAAGCAGTTAACTTATCAAATGAAGAGTTACCTTTGCAAAATGTTATAATAGTAAGAGATGATGGAACCAAGGCTCAATTAAGATTAGAAACAGAGGCAGATATTGAAACTGCCACTCCAGTTAAATTTTATAGTTATGATAAAAATATGATATCTTTTGGAGCCAAAGAGAAACATCTTCCTACTACCATAATAGTACAAGGTAAAAATAGTAGCGCCACTTTTACTCACAATTCAGCTGTTACAGCTTATGGAGACCATTTCTTAGAAGTTACTAATAAAAAATTAAAAAGTAAAGCAGAGTGTTTTAATTTTGCTCAGAAAATTTTTAGAGCTAATACATTGGCTAAGTATGAATATACATTAAATACATTCGAAGGGGTTTATCTAAAAGAAAATGATGTAATTTTTATTACTGATGATGAAACAGGAATCAATGGTAATTTCAGAGTAGTAGGCAAAACAATCTCTTTTGGACCTAATTCATTTAGATTAAGATTATATATAAACAAGAGGCCACCTCTCTTATCTGAATTTTTTAGAACAACAAGTTAAGTTGATGCTAGATAATCTGCATCAGAAGACCCTATCTTACGACCGGGACTTACACCAGGTCCTGCTCCTTGACATTCGCTGTTGTTAGGAACAAGTGTTCTATAAACAACTCCAGCGCCGGGAGTGTAACTACCATACTTAAATCTTTCACGTCCTGTTATTTCAAGATATCTAGTATCTATTTCTACTGAGGTAAATGCGGTGGGAGCATCCATTTGCCATCCATTGGTATTACCATATCTTCCCATTTTACGAGGCTGTCCAGTTACGTCTTCTTCCATTTAAACATCACACTTGTCCGATGTGCAAGCATATTCCCGAGAACCGTCAGTTTCGTCCTGAAGCTCATACTCGGAAAGCTTGCTATAATCAATATCGGGGAATTTCTTTATAAGGGTTTCGTAAGTATAATGGTCAATTTCCTCATAAGGTGCCAATTCGTAGTGTCCCCCATCGAAGGGTAGGAAAGATACTCCATTGATGATATCCCAGTTCTTATAGACCCAGTTCCCTACCTCGAACCATTCTTCGTCTTTGACATATACTGTCATACTTGCATTATGTTCACACCAGTTTATCTGAAGATTTTTATAGTGTTTGAGTTGTTCTAGTGCAGAAATATCTTTGCGTGTGATACACCCTTCGGGTGATTGAACTGGAAATTCGAACACCCACGTGGTTGCTGTCTTAGCAGTCTGTTCATTTTCAGGATTACACGGCACACCCACATCTTTTAACATCCTAAATAATGGGTCACTGGCTGCGATTCGATACCTCCGTATATAATGCTTAGCATATCTAGGATGACATCCGCTAGCAGAATCCACTAGCTGAGAAACAGTACCACTAGGCTTAACACAGGTAACTGCTACGGGTACGTTTATGCCAAGCTGGGTAGCACCTTTACGAGCAATGCGTATTGCTCGCATTTTAAGGGCCTTTAAACACTCCGAGTGCATCAAGGAGGGGTTATCCATCTGACCTGTAAGACTGACCCCTAAAAGACGTTCTATGGCACAATTTTTAGCCCATTTGGACCGGAGATAAGGAAAGGTTACGAAAGTGGACTGCAAAACACCCATCCAAGTAGCTGTTTCTACTTTATCAAGAAGTGTATCTAGGTTATCATCTTCCCTTACAACTACCTCTGAGAGGTTACAGAATTCCATATCACGTAACATTATTTCACCACAAGGGTTGGTGCCAGCAATAAGCGGTGCATATCTACGAGCAGGAGCACGTGCTCGAGCAGCTTCTAAATTAAAGAGACCCCGTTCTCCGGTGCCCGATTTTGCTAAGGCGCCCCATTCTTTTAAGAAATCAGGAGCAGCGGGCCGTTGAAGATAAATAGCAGAATTATTTGCCATTGCCCTGCGAATAGGGAAAGGCCAGTCCTTTGCGTGACGCATCTCTTCATCATCTAAATCAGATAAGGAGATTTCACTGCTGCGACGCACTCCCCCCGAGACCACAATTTCTGCAATCTGAGTAATGATATCGTGAACCTCTACGGTAGTGAGTTGTCGTCCTTGCGCGTTATGAAGGGTTTCCCTGACGAAATCGTGCAATTTGATAAGTGGTTGCGGTCCTGATGACCGTCCTCCCATCGTGGACAATCGTGCCCCCTCGGGTCGAAGTTCAGAATAATCAAAATAAATATTCTGTCTATCATATAGTTGGGTGAGTAAAATCTTAACTGAATCTGCCCATCCTTCTCGCGAATCATCAATAATAATTTTAGGTTTGTTCTGTCCTGATTGTATACCTTCCGGTACTTCGGGAAGTTGGTCCACATCTTCTTGGGTAACTGAGAAACCGAAACCCGTCCCACACATCAGGATGTGAAGACACTCTGCAAAGGCTTCAATACAATTGATTTTTGCGAATGAACAATTGTAGATACAAGTGTTATCCTTTTCCGCTGCGTCACCAGCTGCCCACAGCATCCTCATCGACGGCATCACGGCAAATTCTAACATATACTGTCTGATTTTTCGAAGAGTCTTGGGAGGAATATCGTCAATTTTTGAATTTAAAAAAGTGATATATCGTTCTATGGTTTCGGGCCATTCTTCACGCCGTCCCTTTTCTTCCATCCAGCGAGAGTAAGTCCTCTTATAAATGAATTCTGCGACTGTATTTTTGAACATAAAAATCTATAGGTGTCTTTCTACTTAAAGGTAATGCTAGGAATATTCTTTAATCAATTCCAACGCTGTACTGTCTTTGATTTTTTCTAATAACCTAGCATTAGATGTTACACAGTGACCTCCAATGGGTCCATCAGGAGAATATAGAATTGGTCTTGCAAAATTAGGATGGCCTAATTCTGTGTATCCTTCATTGTATGTTTCATTCCACATTCTTACCGCTTCATTAAAATCAGCTCCCACTTCATCACAGAACTTTTTCATTTCACCAGTCCACGCAATACACATACCATA
>Ga0098047_10000642_pt1 | contig 14005 bp, 17 predicted proteins | sample 12_taG_FD_92585 | JGI IMG/M metagenome (GOLD analysis project Ga0098047, IMG submission 92585) | Marine viral communities from the Subarctic Pacific Ocean - 12_ETSP_OMZ_AT15267 metaG | ecosystem: Environmental > Aquatic > Marine > Oceanic | place: Subarctic Pacific Ocean | collected 2015-01-16 | reverse complement strand
TTCGGGATCGTGATGTTGGCCAACAGCGCGGCCCGCTTGCGCTGCGCCACCTCAATCTCGAAGTCGTCGATGTCGGGCATGGAGATCCTCATTTCAGCTCTCGACCAGCCTACCACGGCGTAAACATTGGGCTTCAGGGCGGTCTTCACGCCGCGCACTCCAGACCAGCACCAAGAAGATCTGGAAGTCGATCCTACCCGAAGCCCGTGGATGCCCCTACAAGGCCCGTTCAAGGGGGGAGGGGGCTACACCGGGAGTCGCAGACCCCCTCCAAAGGCTCCTAGGGGCATCCAGGGCGCTGGAACCTGTACTCGGAACCCTCACCGGGTACCCCGCGTCCGAAAGCTGCTGTAAAGCGTCCACTGCCCCCTGCCCCACGATGGTCAGCCAGCCAATGCTGTCGTAATGCTCGAGCCACTTCCGCTGGTTGGCACTCACCACCCCCTTCCGCTCCCGCTTCATCTCGACCACCGCCCCCGGCCACCCTCCACACGGGTAGGGGATGTTCAGGTCCGGCACCCCGCTCGACCCACCCTCCCGCTTGAACCGCACCTGCTCACGCTTGTCGCGCCTGGCGCCGTTGGGCACCGCGAACACCGCGATACCGGCACGCCTCAACTCCCGCACCACGTCCTGCTGCTCACTGGTCTCACTTCGCATGGCCGAATCCTACCTCAATCCAGTCAGAAATACCCCCCGGGGGTGTCCAGGCCGGGTTTGGCCAGGTTCAGGCCGGGTTTGAAGGGCAACCCGGCCTGAATCAAACGCTGCAGCCACGCGGGTTTCCCAGATCTCAGGCCGGGTTGGCCAGGTTGGTCCCAAACTTCTCACAACGAGACGGGGCCAGAAACTAATAAATAATTGTTTATTGGGCGGAATAAACAATTATTTCGCCCTCCGGCCTCGCCCGTTAGAGTTTTTAAAGAGAAACCTGGCCAACCCGGCCTGAGTTCGCGCTACACCGCGTGGCTGTGCGGTTAAAGTCAGGCCGGGTTGGGGGTCCAAACCTGGCCAGAACCTGGCCAAACCTGGCCAGAAATTGTCGGTATAGGTACCCAGAGGTAGGAGGTTTCCACACAAATAATAAACAATTAGCCCCTCGCCATTGTTTATTCCCCTCGCCGAATAAACAATGGAACGGTTTTTCTCTGTTAGTTTTTGTACGTATGGGAGTTTCGTACCCCCCCGGGGCTACCTTGCTGCGAAAGGGCCTTTTTTTAGCAACGAAACGGGCCGGACACGCACCCCGCTAGGGAGTTTTTCCTTGTGATATCCGAGGTGTTCGGACCTTCTGCCGAATTGCGTCCGCGAGACTGGCTTATAGCCACTCTTGGTTGCCCAGACTTGGTAGGACGTGAAGAGAATCTGCGGCGGGGTGCCGTTTTTGGGCTCTGCATCCCTGCACATCTCGTTGTAGAAGAGCCCTACCGAGCAGGATGTGCGTTGCCATTCGGCCATCTTGGCGATGGAGCTTGCGGGGAGGGTGTAGGTCTCGTTTTTGAGTAGCCTCTGCAGCCCTCGTACGGCCCACGCGGCTACTCCGGGCATCTCGTCGGTGACGATTTGGGCACCGAGTCCCAGGATTTGGTCTGGGGTGTGGCGGAAGTGGCGATCCATAGAGAGGACGATGAAGCGGTCCCACAGGGAGGGGTGGGCACCTGGCGCTTGAGGCAGGTCGTTGGCTGCGAAGATATGGGCTGCTTGCGGCACAACGTCATAGACGGCCTTGTACTTGGTGTTGACGGACATCCTCGAGCCGTCGACGACCTGCTTCAAAGCGTCGATGCCGAGGATGGGCTTGTCGGACACTTCGTAGACGGCGTTCAGTCTGACGCCTACCAGCCGACCGATTTGGTTGGGGTCGTCGAAGTTCTGTGGTTCGACAGCGGCAACGGCGTCGAGGCCTTCGGGCTTGAACAGGGCGGAGATGACGTCCAAGAAGGTCGACTTCCCGGTGCCTTTACCGCCGTGTAGCACCAAGCATCGTTGGAACAGGGGTGCGACGCCTAGCAGGGCGGCGCCGGTGAATTCCTGCAACAGCGCAACGCGTGCAGCCTTGTCGGGTTTGCCGTCCCAGATGGTTTCCAAGTAGCGCTCGAAACGGGGGCAGGGTGCGTCAAGATCTAGGTCGAAGTCGTATCCGAAGGTGGCCTTGTTCTCGGCGTTCACCTCTCGCACGACGAGGTCGGAGCCTTCGACAGTCAGGAAGCAGTCGGCAAACGCGAGGCCGCGGCCACCCTCGAGCCATCCGGCTTGGCGGCCCCATTGCTCGCAGCGGTCCTTGACGAGCCCGGTGACGCTTTTGACGGTGCGACCACCGAGCCGGAACATCTGCATGCCTTTGCGGTCTGGGGGCTGGTACCACAGGTTGGCGTCTGACCATGCCTGCAGGGTGGTGGACAGCTGTGAGTCGCGTACGGGGCGCCACAGGCCACCTCGATAGGTGTGCAGCAGGGACCACTCGACGCAGACGGGCTCGTCGTCATCGCCCTGCCAGGCCATCGCCAGCTGCGATGCGAGCTCGGCGTCGTCGACCTTGGACAGTGCGGGCACGAACTCCCCGCGTTCGGCCATTGCGCTGGCGGCTGCTGCGCCTTTGGCGGCTCGGATGCTCTGGCGGAAGTCCTCGATTTCGTCCTTGGAGCAATCCCCTGCGGACATGGTTTCGTAGGCCTTCTCTTCGAGCCAGCGGTCTTCGACGGCGGCCAATACGACCTCTTCGTCGTCATCGACCATGAGGGGATGGATGGGGTGTATCCGAGCAATCCACCGGATCCAGAGGCCGGAGCGAGTAACTAGGTGATCCCCGGTCTGTGACCCCGACCGCATGATGCTGCTTATGATAGTTTCCATCTCCTGACTTCCGAGAGGCTTGTCGCGCGAGGCATTCCAACCGAGCAGCAGGTCGTAGAGCCCGTCGGAGTCCAGGTAGTACCAATCCCAAAGCATGAACCCGATTCGGGAGGTTTGGGTGTTGCGGTTGGTCTCGTCTGCCGGGATACCAGACAACCACAGTCCCCCTTCATAGGCGCGGACCTCAGGAGGCAACCACCAGAAGTCGGTACCACACGATCCCTCAGGACGTTCTGGGCGCTCGAGTAGCTCCAGCAGATCCGAAGGCGCGTCGGCGATTGAATCCCAAGAGCCCGAGAGCCGGAGATATCCGCGACCCCCGTAGCCCTTGTCGGTCCGTATTGAGGGCGTTACGACGATGTAGCCAGAGTTGATGCCCCGAATGTCGACGTTCGGCGGCAGCCTTTGGTTGTAGTTGCTGTAGACCTCACCTCGCAGCACGATGTGGTAGCCATCACCCCGAGGGGTCTGGAAGACCAACGTGTCGGGGAAGTCCACCAACGCCTGCATCGCAGCCAAGGCTTCGGCGCCGTCGATGTCGACTATGAAGAAGCCGTTCTGCCCCGGCATTCCGATGTTGGCCTGTGGCCACTCGCCCCACCACTCACGGATCTGGTCTTCGTCGCACGTGGCATCCTTGAACCCGTGCCTGGTGCTTGGAACATTTGAACCCTCCTGGCAGGGAAATATCGCCCATCCCGCCCTGGCGTAACCCAAGGCGGCTTCCAACATTCCTGACACGTTGCCCTACCCCGCGAGCCGCTGATCATTGCCCAAAGACTCACGACGGCGATCTGCCACGACCAACCCCCGCAGAATCTGTGAAACGGTGGTGTGGTCACGCGACGCGCGCGACCGCAAATACTCCAGCAACTCCTCGGGGATCTTGAAGCTGTAGGGCGTCAAATCTTTCATCTTGAACTCCAGCAAACGCTCGACGTACGGTATATCCCGAGAATAACCGCTGTCAATACCGTTCGGAGTAGTTGTTGAGTACTCGACACGATGCCCCCAGACCTATCCGAATCCACCCGTGCGAGGAATCTAGGAGTCGGCTTTACGACAAGGTGCAGAGGCTTCTCTACGTGGACCGCAGTTACGAGGAAGCGGCGGACGAGGCGCTTCTGCTTTTGGATATGTACTGCTACGCGGTGTGGGGAGAGCAGGTTATATGCCCCAGCGCTGGGTTGGCAGAGGCGCTCCAAAAGACCGAGCCGCCTGAGGGGTGGGCACTACCATACCCTGCGTTCTACATAGCCTTTGAGTCCCCTGTGGTTTTCGCGGGGCAGCCGCTAGAGGGCGTCTACGTAGTGACGAGTTCTAGCCAGCGCGAGGCGGCCAAGATGTACCTCGAATTCCCTGCCGTCCACAGGCTCATCCTGGGAAAAATCCCGGAGGGATCGGCACTGGCTGTTGTAGGGATTGCGGTAGGTGGTGTGCCTGTCCAGGCGGCTCCGGAAATCGCCTCCTTCATCAAAAACCTCTGCGCCTACCTTGAGGCGCTGGGGCCGTCCTCCACCGACACGTCGCGTCCCCAACGCAAAAAAGCGCTGCAGGCCAAGGCCAACAAAGCCGGACCCAAGAAGAAGCGCAAACTGCAACGCCAGGCGGATAAGGCCAGCGGCGCGACCATTGTCTACCTGGGCACGGGCTACACCAGCCCCTCCAGCACCGACAACGGGGAGCCCCCGGACACCCGCCGCAGCCACTGGGTACGTGGCCACTGGCGTAACCAGCCGTACGGGTTCGGCAGGCGCCTGCGCAGGCAGAAATGGATCCAGCCACACCAGCGCTGCACCGACAACCCCGACCCGCCTGTACCGGGCCGTACCTACCGCATCACCGAATAACCCAACCCAAATAAACAATTCCACCAACCCCCCGCCGAATAAATAATTCCAAAGAACCCTTGCGTCGCGCGCCTGCCCCGATAGGGTTGGAACCAGCAACGGCAACCAGGAGCAACCGAATGGACGCAACGGGTGGTAGACGCAGTGACTGAGCCCCTGCTCCTGCTCCACGTCTCCGCCAGCCAGGTGAAGACCAAACGGCGCTGCGAACGCAAGTGGTACTGGGAGAAGATACGTGGGTTCCGCAGCCCCTCGAGCCGCGCCGCTGAGCTCGGCAAGCACATCCACTCCCTGCTAGAGCACTACCTAGAGACCGGCAATGTCCCAACGCACCTCTTCGATCCCACCTACCCCGAGGGCTGGAGGGTGGCACTGCCGGGACTCGAGAACATTCCAAGACCGCCTATCCCGAAGCGGCAGATTGAGCGCGCGCTATACCTGACGTGCTTCGCAAAGCCGGTCTACGGCTTCGTGGACCTTCTGGAGGCCCCTGACCGCATCACGGACCACAAGACCACCAGCGACTTCCGGTACGCGCGTAGCCCCGAGGAGCTTAGGCACGATCCCCAGGCGATCATCTACGGCAGCTGTGCGACGGCGCTGTGGTCGCAAGAGCCTGACCGGACCTACCTCGACGAACCAGCCACAACGGTCGCCTTCCCCAACTACAGCCCCGTGACCTTCCGGCACGTCTACTACCGCACGCGCGGGGCGCCCAGGTCAGCGGTTACCAGCGTCGACCTCACCGCCGACGACCTAAATCGGGGGCTCGACGCGCTTGGCGTGACGATCGACGAGATGGTGGCGTTGAGTCTCGAGGACAGCGCCAAGGCAGCGGAGCCCAACCTGAGCGCCTGTGGGGACTTCCGCGGGTGCCCGCACCTGGCGAGGTGCAACGCCCTGGGCGACATGAGCATGGGGCTGCAGTTGTTCGGCAAGAAGACGCCGCTGTTCGCGAAAGACAGCAAGGACACGGCCGCTAAGCGCGGCCTTAACCCGGCAAGCCTAGGCTTGTTCGGCAAGAAGGAGGGCGCTGTGGGCGCTTTCAGCAAGAAGACGAAGAAGGACGCAGCGCCGAAGGCCGAAGGCACCCTGACTGCCCGGGACATCAAGATCCTGAAGTTGGTGTGGGAGTACGGGCCCCAGGGCAACGGGGAGCCCACGCTAGTGCAGCGCGGGCTGCTCGAGCAGAGGGGTGAGCACTACTACCTCTCGGAGAAGGGCGTTGCAGCCTGCCTGGCCAACGGCTGTGAGGGGGAGCCCAAGCAGGCAAGCCCAGGCGTTGGGGATCCGCGTACCAAGGCCGCGCAGCCAAGCCTGCCTATCGAGGAGCCCGCGGCCGAGAAGATCGAGGAGGCTTCCGAGCCCGAAGGCCCGAGCATCAGCGACGACCACAAGGCGGTGCTTAAGGCCATCTGGACGACGGGGCCGCTGGCGTTCTGTGACAAGGCGTTGGTGGAGGCGGGGCTGGTCAGAAGGAACGGGGACGGCAAGTACATACTGACCCTTGAGGGCGCTGTTTACTGCCAAGAGGTGCTCGGACTGAAAGGCGAATGGAGCAAGGGAGAGCCCCGATCGGCCGGATCCTCAGGCACTTCCGAGCCTGAACCGCCTGTCGAGCCCTCGCAGGGCGCCGGGGCAGCCATCAACCCACCCGACGGCACGCCGATGGACCAGCAGACCGACCCTCCTGAGCAGAAGCGTGGGCGCAAGGCGGCAATGCGTAGCCCTATCGAGGTGCCGGGCACTATCGCCAAGGGCGACAGCATCAAGTCCACGATGGGCAAGCCTGGGATGGTGGCGCTGCGCAAGGCGCTGGTCGCGCACCTGCCTGGCACGGACCTGTACTACAGCCTCAGCGACTTCGCGGGGTCGAAGGAGCTGAAGACCGACCTCTACGCCGACATCTTCCTGCTGGTGCAGATTCACAACGGGGAAACCCCGACCAAGCCGGACGCCGTGGACAAGCGCCATGACAACACCGCGCCGAACCCGGAGCCTGCACCGAGCGGCGCGGTGGCCGCAATGACTGCGACAACTCCAGAAGCACCTGCGTCGAGCGCTCCCGAGCCCGCAAAGCCGCAGGAAACCTCGACTTCAACGACGACTGCGAAGCCCTCCGCTCGGGAGATGGTGCAGGATGTGGCGGAGAAACTGCTGGCGCCGGTGCTCTACCTCGACTGCGTGCCCTTGCGCGCCCGCGCGACGCGGTTGGAGACCTGGCTGGCGCCAATCTTCGCGATGATTGAGGCGGGGAAGGTCGCGCCGGGCGACGAGCCTGTCGAGCACTGGAGCCAGCTGGGGTTCGCCGACGACCAGAAGCGCCTGCGACAGGGGCTACACCGAGCGCTGAAGCAGGGCACGTTGGCGTTCCCGCCGCACCTGGTGGTGTCGAGCGCGTTGCGCTGCGCAGCTGTGGTGGAGGTGCTCACGCCCCACTATGAGGCGCACGGCTGGGAGATCGTTCAAGGAGTGAAGTAGTGATGACAGGAGCAAAAATGAAGATCACGACGTTACTACTCGCCCTCGCGCTGCAGGCGCACGCCGCAGACCCTTGGCCCGCGGAGACCTGGCAGGAGTCCGAGAACCTCACGCCCCTGCACGGCAACTTCACCAACAACCTCTCAGGGGCGCACTGGAACCCGGTGACGCACACGCTGTGGCTGGCAGTGAACGGTCCCGGCATGTTCATCGCGCTGGCCCGCGGCGAGGGCGGCGAGTTCGCCATCGAGCAGAAGGCCGGCAAGGCAGGCATCTGGTCCCCGGGCGGTGACCTGGAGTCGCTGACCCAGGTCGACTACCGCGCCGACCGCATCACCGTGCTGGTCGAGGGCGCGGGCTACATCCGGCAGTACGACACCTCGGTGTACGGCGTCGTGAAGCTGCTCCACCAGTGGCAAATCACGCAGCACGTGCCGACCTCGAGCGGCGGTGGCTCCGAGGGCCTCGCCTTCGTGCCCGACGAGTGGCTGACCAAGCGCGGCTTCACCGACCCCGCAGGCCAGCCCCGCGTGAGCGCCAAGGGCATGGGCGGGCTGATGTTCGTTGCGCACCAGAGGGGCGGCGGCATCTACGTCTTCGACTGCGACCCCAACAGCAGCGCCGTGGACTTCGTCGGGCGCTACGCCACTGGACGCACCGAATCGAGCGGGCTGGAGCTCGACCGCAGCACCGGCAAGCTCTACGTGTGGCACAACCTCGGCCCCAACTACATCGAGGAGGTCGACCTGGCGTCCAGCGGCGGGCGCCTCGTGCAGCTGCGCGAGTGGGTGGCGCCGAAGAGCGGCAACCTCGAGAGCTTCGCGCTGACGCCAGCAGGTACCTTCGAGCACGAGGTGTTCATCACCGACGACGACAACCAGCAGGGCTTCGGGCTGATGCGCTACCGGCAATTCGCGCCGAACGCCTCGGCACTCGAGGCAGTTGTGTCTGCATCCGAGGACGACGCGGAGCAGGGGCGGCGTGGCAAGGTGGTCTTGGCGGGCTCGCTGGCGTTGCCGGACCTCAACCTGTACCAGCGCGCGGGTGTGCGGTTCCGCGACGTCGCCATCCCTGCCGGCGCCAAGATCACTAAGGCGTACATTCAGTTCACCACGGCGGACACCGTCCCGGCTGGACTGTGGATTCGCGGTGAGAAGGCCGTCAGTGCTGCGCCGTTTACCGCTGCGACCAAGGACATCACGTCCCGGAAGAAGACGCGGGCGAAGGTGCTGTGGGCACCGCCGTCGTGGGTGGTTGCAGGCGAGGCCGGTGAGGCACAGCGCACAGGTGACTTGAGTGCGGTGGTCCAGGAGCAGATCGGCCAGCCCGGTTGGGCGTCAGGCGGCCCGCTGGTGTTCCTCATCATGGGGCGTGGGCACCGGGCGATTGCGACCTGGGACGACGATCCGGCGTTCGCCCCTCGCCTGCACGTCGAGTACGAGACGCTGGAGTGACCTACCTCGCCACCCTACACTACCTGCAGACGCTTGCAGCCATGCAGGCAGGCCAGACGCGCTGCGAGGTGCTCAGTGAGGTAGCGACCGACCTCATGCGCGCCGAGACCCAGGCTTTCAACCAGGGGAAGGGGGTGCATGCTACAGCGCTGCGCAGGGCTTCCCGGAGGGTGCTTGACAAGCTCGCGGACGCCAACGCTGCAGTGCCGGTAGCGCTGCCTCCCGCCGTGGACGCAGGGCCGCTGCTTGAAGCGCTGGGTGAGTGGCTGGAGGATCTGACCGGCAAGGTCGACATCCTCCTGGCAGTGCAGGCGCGAGAGGTGCTGGAGGCGCTGGGCTAATGCCTCAGTACACCTACGCCTGTGCCAAGTGTGGGCACCAGCTACAGCACACCGCCAAGATCTCGGACGCGCCGCTGACCGAGTGCCCGGAGTGCCCCGGCAGGCTGCACCGTGTGCCGGTGGCCACCGCGCCGCCTGTGCTGCGTGGGAGGGGCTGGGCCAAGGACGGCTACAGCAGCGGCAGCGACGGCAAATAGCCCTTGCGCTGCTGACGTGCCCCGGTAGGGTTGTATGTAGCAACGGAGGAAACGACACGGACCGCCTCTTCGACATCACGTCGAGCTTGGCCGACGAGGAGGCGCTTGCGCAATGAGTGGTCTGCCCTGCCCCACGTGCGACACCCAGGACTCCGCGATCATCGACACCCAGAACGTCGATCTCGGCAAGCGGCGTAGGCGGCAGTGCTGCAGCTGCGGCCACAAGTGGGCGACGCTCGAGGTGCCTATCGGGAAGATGCCTCGCGACATCAACAGCCTGTTCGCAGAGCTAGGGGACGGTCACGTCGCGGACGCCGTTATGGCCCTGGGCGCCAAACGCGCATACACCATCGCGACGCAGATACTACTGAGGATTGGACTGGAAGTGGAGTTCCCAGAATGAGTGACGCAGCCAACAGCGGTGGAGGCGTGTTCTACGCCAAGCAGGACGTGTTGGAGTTCTACAGCGCGACGGGGTTGGAGTCCGACTTCATCGGCCGCATACGTCGCGCCTCCGAGGCAGCACGTGGCGCAGAGTACATGTGGTTCTCGAAAGGGCTTTGCATATGCAAAGGGCGTTTGCGCATTGAGCTGGCGTACCCCTTCACGGATGGCGATCTAGCCGAGGCGTTGAGATGAATAGTAAAGGCGATGTCCTCGACAACTACGTTGGGGCTGGTGAGAACCGCACGCAGGCGTTCGGGGAGATGCTGGCAAACCAGATCGCGGAAGCGGAAGTGGCCGTTGAGTGGTTGTCAGACGGCTTCGCGCTGTCGGTCGACGACGGCCCTGCCGAGCGCTTGACCTACCCGGTGACCGAGGAAGATCTGAACGAAGCCCTCACCCGGCTCAGCGAATGAGGAGCCTGCTATTCGCGGTGCTGGTGGTCGGGTGCGGCGCTGGCTACCAATTCGATCTGGGCGCCATAGGCGCTGCCTGCGGCGTCGCAGCTATCACCCTCGGCCTTGCTTGGAACTACGACTACGCCCAGCGGTAATAGCCCTTGCGCCCAGAGCGTGCCGATAGGGTTGGATGCAGCAACGGTATAGGAGCACCAGGAATGACTGTCGACGAAGCAATTGCGCTGGGGACCCGCGCGGTCAAGGCAGGCTGGGCCTGGAAGCCGGGCTGCCTTGCGGCGAACAACGGCCACGGGCTGCGCCTGGTGGTGAACATCCCGGATTCCGACTACTGGATTGCCGTCGACGACAGCAACACGCTGCGCCGCGTGGAGCTCGGGCCAGGGTGGATTCCAGACTTCTCGGACGCCGCTACGTACGGCGTGCTGGAGGCGCAGGTGAAGGGCAACCCCGGCGTAACCTGCTTGCCAGAGGCGTTGGTTAGCGCGCTGGAGGCAGCGTCGTCCGAGTGACCGACCTGTTGTCCCAGACGCAGCGGGCGCTCGAGGTACGGCAAGTCACGTACCCCGAGACGGACCTGACCGATGCCCTGCTCCTCCCGGGCAAATCCCGTTACTGGACCGACCACCGCGGGCGGGAAATCACGGGCTTGAGGCCGATTCAAAGTAGAGCACTCCACGCCATTCGAGATGCAGGAGGCGGGTTTCTAGCACTGGCTGTCGGAGCCGGGAAAGCTTTGTGCGCTGGTCTAGCAGGCACGGTGCTCGACAAGGAACTAGCGATCATCTTCGCGCCGGCCAGCACGGTGCCGCAGCTTCGTGCGACGCTCGCGGAGTGGGGGCAGCACTTCCGGCTACCGCGCTACCGCGTGGAGTCCTACGCGCAGCTGTCGAGGATTCGCGAGACCAACCTGCTGCGCGACCTGATCGGGGACCTGCACCCCTCGAAGGTGGTGATTGTCTGCGACGAGATGCACCGCCTGCGCTACCTGACCAGCGCTAGGACCATGCGTATCATCAGGGTGTTCCAGGAGTGTGATGTCGAGCCCGAGGATTGGGAGCCCTCCAACGGCTACTACGGCCTAGCGTTCGTCGGGCTGTCGGGGACGATCACCAGCAGCGGTTTGCGGGACTTCTACCACCTGCTGGCGCTGGCGCTCCGCGAGAACTGCCCAATGCCGCTCGACGCGCATAAGCACAGCGGGGGGCACCTGCACGCCTGGGCGGAGGTCATCGACGACAAGGGGCGCCCGGAGGCCAGCCACTGGCGCATGGTCTACCCGCTGATGGAGGCGTTCGGGGGCGGAGAGGAGTGGCCTAAGCTAGCGAAGGATCGTCGGGACTACGCGCGTCGCGCGTTCCAGAAGCGCCTCGAGACGGCGCCTGGGGTGGTGTGCACCAAGAAGACGGCGCTGGCGGCGAGCCTGAACATCGGCGTTATCGACCTTGAGGTGCCCGAGGAGGTCAAGGCTGCGCTCGACGGCGTCAACCTGACCGACACGCTGCCCAATGGCGACCCCATCGTTGACGACATCACCAAGTGGCGCGCGCAGCGGCAAATCTCAGCGGGGTTCAGCTACTACTGGGACTGGCCGGACGGCATTGTCGATTGGGACTGGCTGGACGCCAAGCGCAACTGGGACACCCACGTACGCCAAGAGCTCGCGAAGAACAGCGCCGATGGCTACGACAGCCCTGGGCTCGTCGAGCGTAGAGTTGCTGGATACGTCATCGACAATGGTTGGGGCGACAGCCACTTAGACGAACTAGGGTTCGTGATGTGCGCTTGGCATGCGCAGAAGTACAAGAAGCCTCCGCCAGTCGTGCCTTTGTGGATTTCCGACTACTTGGTGCGCGACGTGGTTGGTTGGCTGAGTCGGAAGCGTGAGCCGGTGCTGGTCTGGTACGAGTCGAACGCCATCGCCGAGAAGTTGGCCGAGCACATGCCGGTGTACGGCGCGGGGGATGGTGCGCCAGACAAGGTCGAGACGTGTGCAGTTTCAATACGCGCGCAGGGCGAGGGCCTGAACCTCGACGATTGGCGCGTGAGCCTGGTGATCGAGCCGCCAAGTGGTGGACATGTGTGGGAGCAGCTGTTGGGCCGTACGCACAGGCCAGGGCAGCAGGCGGATGAGGTGGAGGCTTGGGTCTACGGGCATACGGCGGCGTACCGTAAGGCCTTGGAGACCGCGCAGCGCCGCGCTTGGTACATTCAGAACACCACAGGTAACCAGCAGAAGCTGTGCTACGCCACGTGGTTGTGAGGAGATGATGTGGAATTTCGATCTACAGCCGGGGACCGAATTCATTGTTGGCGACATTGCCTCAGCAAAGACACCAGCCGCGAGGGGAGGGGCATCGGGGAGTTCTTGCTGTGGCCCGACCCCGACGACGCTTAGCGCAGGCCGGGTCGCGGCCAGGATCCGGGCTTTCAGGCACGCCTGCCCGCTAAGGCAACGTAGATTACGTTATCCCCTTGACGCCTTCCAAGCCCCCGATAGGGTTGTAAGCAGCAACGGGGAGAAACTAAGCACCTTGGATGGGTCGACGGCAGGGAACCTGGAAGCGCCTGGACGCTGCTATGCAGCGGCTGGCAGAGGCGGTAGCACGCCGGGATGTCCCAGCAATGGGGCGAGCGGCACGGGAAGTCGAGGATCTGGCACGGCGCGCAGCCGCGCTAGACCGAGAATTGACGAGTGGGGTTGTAGAATGAGTAGCGCAAAGCAGCACCTTCCGCGTCCGGTGAACTTCGAGTTGAGCGCGACGCGATTTGACGTGTTCTCGCAGGAACTCGACGTGAAGGCTGTCGTGACCTTCGCCGTCGCTGACGACCTGGTTTTCGTCATCCGAGGCGGCGCCGATCCCGAGGGAGAAGAGAGGTCCATCCGAGGCATCGACTTCACGGAGGGCGCAGTGCGGTTTGGCCGCTACATCTGGGTCGACAGTGATGCGCTGCGCTTCGCGCTCGAGGAGTACGGACTGTGAGCAGCAAAATTGATCCCGAGAGGTTGCGAGCCGTGAGCAATCAACCGCTCCGAGTCGGCGACTACCTGTACGGGTACTGCGAAGGTATCTGGGGACGAGATGGCTACGACGACAAGCGCGTCGAGGCTATCGGCGCCGACTGGGTCGTCGTGCGCTGCGTGCAAGGCAGAGTGTTCACGTACGTCGGCGATCCGGAAGAACTTCGGCAATACCGAGAGGACACGCGCGAGATATGAGTTCCACGACCGGCCAGAGCACAGGTGGCGAGCTCGACATCTTCGAGACGCCGGCCTGGTGCGTGGACGCGCTGCTGCAGTACGTGCCATTCCCGCGCCCTCGGGGTGAGCGCATCCTCGACGTTGGCTGCGGCGCAGGCGCGATCCTGACCCGCCTGCACGAGAAAGGCATCCCGCTCAACCACATCGCTGCCACAGACATTCGGCCTCAACCGCACCTCCAGCACCCCGACCTGCTGACGTATTGGGGTGACTTCCTCTGGTTTGAAGGCTTTGGCAACGGCTACATCAGCGATGCTATCGCAAATCCACCGTACGGCGGTCGAGCCAATACGGCGATGAAGTTCGTGCAGCGCATGCTCTTCTTGGTGCCTACAGGTGGGCTGGTTTGCGTGCTGCTACGCCAGGGCTGGAAGGCGGGCGGGGAGGTCCGGCATGGGCGTAGCACGTGGCTGCGCGCGCATATGCCATACTTGATCGTGGGTATGGATCGGCGTCCAAGTTTCGACGGCAAAGGCACGGATTCGAGCGAGTACGAGTGGCTGTGCTGGGAAAAGGGCAACTACCCCGAACGCTCCGAGTACGTGCTCGCCAGCTGCCGAGAAACCCCTTGACCGCCCAGACGCCCCCGATAGGATGGTTTGTAGCAACGGAGGAAACCAAATGAGCAACGCACTTCCCGGATACGACAACTGGATCACAACTGGCGGCTCCCGCACCTGCACCCACTGTGGCAAGCGCTTCTTCGC
>Ga0098047_10000640_pt1 | contig 14013 bp, 6 predicted proteins | sample 12_taG_FD_92585 | JGI IMG/M metagenome (GOLD analysis project Ga0098047, IMG submission 92585) | Marine viral communities from the Subarctic Pacific Ocean - 12_ETSP_OMZ_AT15267 metaG | ecosystem: Environmental > Aquatic > Marine > Oceanic | place: Subarctic Pacific Ocean | collected 2015-01-16 | reverse complement strand
GATAAATATTCTATCGATTCTTGGGTGAACTCTTTTAAGCTCTTTAAGGTTATCTTCAACATGCTTCACCTTCTGGAAAAAGCTCTTGTATTTTCTTGTATCCCATGCATCATTATAAACAAGCTTTCCATCTTTTTCAAGTATTGTTATGCCTGTGATGCTGGTACTAACGTCTAGCCCTAATATCAAATGTCTACCTTTAGTTTGAAAGTGTAATCCGTCTCTTCTGTTTTTTTGACGGGCTTTGCAAGTTTGGCAATAGCGATAAGGTTTTGTTTCTCATCGAAAATCCCAATTTCAGAAATATATGTCTCTCGCTGAAAACTAGCGGTGTAATTATTATAAATGCTTTTGACAATGTTTTTAACTGGTAATTTGGAATCTTCAAAAAAAGTTCCGCTCGTCTGGGTAAAGCCAACCCAACCAGCGGTCGGCTTTTCGACGAAACTAGGGTTAGAGGAGTTGTTAAGTTCGTATTTTTTAGCGTGAGCAAACATCGTGATATTAGGAATCTTTTCTGTTCCCTTAAAATCGAGCACATAGCTGGAATTACGCAAAGAATTATTTGCTGCTGAGCCGGTAGCTCCAAAATAAATCCATGTTGGATTTAACGTAGAAACCCCATTTGTATATTCCTCCAGATGAGGAGAGAAGCCCCACGATCCAGTTAGCAATATAATCCCTTGGTTGTAGAGAACGCTTCCGGCTACTTTTCCATCATTATCAGGTATCGAGCCCGATTGCTGGATGAGATTACCGTCGTGATAGAGGTCTCTAAGCTGTCCTGCAACAGTGCCTGTAACATAAAATTTTAAATCCACTGACCCGCGCTTTATAGAAGAGCCGTAAAAGATCGAAGGAACGCTCAACATCGTCATTTCTTGGACATCTTTATCCCAGCCACCCAGAGCGCTATCAGAAGAGGCAGAATATTCGTAATAGGGACTATAGCGCACGTAATCATTAAGAACATTTCTAAGTGCCATGATGTGTTTACGATAAGAGACATTAGTCGTAGCAATAGGTAATGTTCCCCCGTAAGCCGCATAATATCTTCTCACCAGCGATGCACTAAGGGGATAGCTGCCCGTGATCTCATCGCCGTAGTTAAAACCTTCCATGAAGGCGGTTTGAGAAATTGTTTTGAAGGTTGTAAGGGTACTTCCCTTGGTGATGTAAGGATAAATAAAATTATCCGATTGGCGATCGACATTCACTTCATAGAGGCTAATACTGCCCGTATTGACGTTTAATACTGGATCTGACCACGCGCCGGATTGAGCAGTCTTGTGGTTGTAATAATAAGATCCAGAATAAATTAAAAAGTGGACTTTTGGATTGGTAATTGTTCTACTGACAAAAACATCATTTGGTCCAAATTTGTGTAACGCCATAACATGTTGCCTAGTAGTCCAACCTCACTCTTAAAGTAAGTTCTGTTTCGGGAGATTTTTTCAATGGCTCGGACAATTTCGCCACCGCCAAAAGTTCGTTGTCGGGCGAATAAAGCCCCACACTCGTCACATAAGAGACAGGAGCGTCCGTAGAGACATTTTTTACCCTAATTTTACTCGAAGAGAGATAGGTGGGATTAGCACTAAAGTTAAAGTCATTATGATTAGCTCGACAGAAATAAATCGTAGAGTTAAGTTCGGTGGTATTGTTGAAAGAAATATTGTAAATTCTATTCCGGAGAGCATCAGAGATAGTATCAATTGAGGATTGGGTAATAGCGTTGAAACCAGAGCCCTGGGTGGGTCTGGCTGCGTCGGGACCTCCAAAATTGGAGCCCAAGAAGGAACTGGAGCATAAAATATCGTCCAGAATACCAGGAGAGGTGGACATGACTCCGGCTATAGTACCCTGGTTGCTGTTAAATACAGAGCCTGAAAGAACGGCGATACCCGTTTGATAATATAAAAGTCCTACTGCTACTTTCTGTCCCTCTACAATTTCTGCGCTGCCAGTCCACAAGACAGGCACGTCGGCAACGCCCTGATTAACTGTTCCGGTGGCGTAAAGAATTCCGTATTCGCCAACGGGAGAATTTACTTTATAACCTGTAGATCCACTCGCGTCGGTAATCTTAATTCGGGTATTAAAAACCGTTCCCCCGTCAGCAGCCGAAGACCAGGGAGCCTGGACACCTAGTTCCAAACTAAACGAGCCTTTTTTAATTTCATCCTTGCCAAGGAGGCGAGAGAAGTTAAGGAAAAAGCATTCTTTAATTTTTGTACCTTCGGTTAAATCTCCATTTTCGTCAAACGGGCGAATATCGCTAGACCCCGTCGTAAAGCCGACAAGTACTTGAGCAAGTTGCTGATAGAGATTAATTTTTTTGGTATTTTGAGTATTAGAAGAGGAACTTAGTGCAGAACCAGTACCATAGCCCATCGTCATATCAAAAATATGATTAGCTGATGAGCTAAGATAAGGATAGTCGTAAATTGATTCAAACATACCGTGAGAATAAGTTTTGATATTAGTCTCCGAACCTAAAGCAAGAGTCGAATTATTATTGTAGGTTCCTGAAAGGATAGAGCCTGTGATAGGAATCGCTTCGTGCAAGAGAGTTCTTGTAGTTGTAATATCGTTGTTGGTTAAATTTTTAAATACTGTCGCCATGTTTGTTCCTCATTTTAGGATGGTTGTAGTTTGATATATCGGAATGGAATGTCTAAAGTAAAGCCCGTAGTTCCTCCGATTACGCGCACGTTACTGTCGATAAAGTAATAAGTTTGAGCACCGCCACCGCCGCCGAAATCGAGGCTGGTTGTTCCTCCAAGCTTTTCAAATAAGTAAGTGCTTGTTGCCAAATCAATAGAAGATGCGATTCTAAAATAAAACTGGGTTCCGCGAGGTCCGCGAATTCGCGCGGCATTTATGTTTTGAGTCTCCGTGCCCTGAACTTTAGTAGGCCACTCATTAGTAACATAGCCAGGTGTTTGCGCCAGAGAAAAGTAATAACTAGCAATGTTGTCATCATCTATGAAAGAAGGACTTGCAATAGATATCTTTCCATCTTTTTTAGCTGGCTTGCCAAAGCGATTGTCCATTTCAAGAATATATTGATCTTCTACGAGGTCGACGTCTAGCGCCACGTTGGGGGGGATTTCCATTGTATCTAAGCCTTGCTCCAATAAAACACACACGGGTTGCGTCAATGTCTGTCCCGAAATTACGCCGCTCGTCCAAGTGCCGTTTGCAACTTCGTTTTCCGTATTTTGATCTACAGCCACATAGAAAAAGTTGCTTCCAAATCCGGCAACGATACCGGTGGTTTGATTATTCGGGGATTCTTCGTTAAGTTTAATAATCGGAAGATACATGAGATTATTGCGCGACATTGTGACGAGCTTAGAAATCATAGAAGAAGCATTGTTGGTGAAGGCTTCTAAAACAGGGGTTTGCATTATAGTAAGATCATAGTATGCTGAACCCGAAGCATTATTTTTATCATACTGTGTATAATCTATTTCATCATCGCCCAAAGCGAATTTTGCAATCTTGAAACTTCCATCGCCCTTCGCGAGGCGGAAACGACCGGTGTCGGTTAACACGGCGTCGAGGATTATGTCCCCGCTGTTATCTAAAAAAGCCATTAAACTTTACTCCTTCGATAGGCTAATACACCAATATTCTTTATAAATAGTCTTTTTTTCATCATTTTACTTACTATTTTATGGGAACCTTTGTTTATCATATAATAGAACTTAAATTGTGTTAATCTCCAAATCCATCTTCTTGAGATATATAGGAGTTTTGCATAAGATTATCAAAATTCATATTAATATCTATCACCTTTCCGGTTTTTTTAGATTTTATCCTTATTTTAAATTTTTTGCTGAAAACGGACTCGCCTTCAACATCCCCGAGGGCGATGGGAAGGAGTTCGGTTGCAGTTTCCGCTTCATCGCTTAAGTTAGAAAGCAAATCTGTCTGATCGTGTGTCGGTTTAAGATATAAAAACATTTTACCAGATTTAGCAACAACTTCTTGGATTTTCTGTGCTTCTAGCTTTTTAGCTTCTTCTTCTAAATCTAGTATTTTAATAATAGGGTACACAGCCCCAGAATTTTCTCTTATTTCCACTTGATAGACTGGCGTTGGATTAGACACTTTTCCATGAATATCTACAGTGCGGAAAGTAAAATAATATTTTTGATTAAAAGCTAGTTCTAATTTTACAACATTGTTGGGACCACTAGGAGTGTCTATCAAGTTTCCAGAAAAATCCTCGTATGTCAGAGGCTTAATCGCAGTTTGATAAACTTCAAAAGAGCTTGCCATATCATCACTTTTAAAGAATATTTTATTATTCTCTAAAGTCACATTGCTCATCTCCTCGGGGGATAAATTTAATTCATTTTTAACTTGTTGGTTAAGAATAGCTAAAAACGCAGCGGAATCCGGGCTGATCTGAAAGCCTCCCGCGCCACCGATAGTCGCTGCCGTATCAATAACCTTGGCGAATGTCTTCACTGACCCAAGCGTATCTTTAATATTTATCAAAAGGTTGTTTGGCTCGTCAATAATAGGAACAATTTCGATTTCTGGTGACAGAGGAGGAGCATCCAAAACAATTGTATCAGACGCCTGAGTGTAATCCGGTTCTGCAACATTATAATATGGAACTCGAACGAGCTTTACATTGGGGCTTGTTTTAATCTTGGCTCTAACCACAGTTTGACCAGACGTGGGATCATAATAATGTGTTTTAAATTGTTCGTACTTCTCTCCTGCGCCGGTCCATCCAGTCCACGGGTGCTGTCCGTAGGGCTGTGTATCCTGGGCAAGGGGATCTAAACTTCCGGCGTCAGAGTTATAGGCATCATTTATAGCGGAATCAAAGTATGTCCAATAATCGGTACTTACCACTATCTGCCACTTCCAAATTCTATAATAATACGAGGTATTGTATTTGACTTGAGTGTCAATAAAATTAATAATTTTTTTATCATCATTTGGTAAGAAAAATGTTTGAATGGTGTCCTCCGCATAGCTCACACCGAGATCAGAGATGTATTTGGAAACGGGGGTTCCACCTAATTTTTCTATCTCATAACAAAATGTTTCATTGTAAGACATCCCTTCGTTTAAAATCTGAAGGTAAGTTTTAGTCTTATTTTTAATAAACGATTCAACCTTAGAGCGCAAAGCTGCTGCTGAGAGCTGGGAAAAGATACTGTTTCCAGAATATATCATCGCGGCTTGATTAAAAAGATCTCCGAAAAAAACATAGTTTTCTGGAAATTCAGCTTGTGATAAGTTTCCCTCTACAACTTGATTTAAAAATTGTTCAAAATCATAAACTAAGCGCGGGTGCGCAGCACTTGTTCCAGTGCCAGTCACAATAGCATAATTCTCCTGCGTTGCAGGGGCGTCATTTTTTAGCCAACTTAGTAACGTAGTGCTCATCTGTGTGTCTTTGAGCATTTTAAAAAATTGCGTGTTAGGATCAGTCGTGAAACTGATTTCTACATGCATAGGAAAATTTCTAGACAGCTTGTTATAACGAGTAACATCGTCTAAGCTCATTTCTGATACTACGATGGTTTTATAATTGTTGACAATAGAAGATAATTGTATTACCGACTCGGTGGAAAAATCAATCTTTCCTATAGCTTCTGCCCATGCGTCAAGATAACGGCTTAAAGACGTTTTTTTAATACCACTTTGAATAAGTCCGCTGGTATTGAGTTTTGTTGCATCGCCGCCAAAAGCAGGAGCATTCAAAGTGGTAATATTATTGTTTAGGGTGACGTGAGTAGAAAAATTGTCTAAAAGAGCTAAATATGACCCATTTTGTTCCATGTCTAAGTTGGAAAGAAGAATTTTTTGTTTTTCCTCAAGAAAAATCATGTAAGTATATAAATTGGGCAATACTCTTTCCGAAACATTCTCTATAACCTCTTCATAAGGACTTTCATAATAATTGTAGTGAGATGTGACATGAACAAAATTTTCCTGTACAGAGGCTAGGTTGTTACTTTGGTTAGCCAGGCTCATTTTAAAATTTGAAGAGGAGTAGCCAGAGCCAACGAATTTTCCTTGCATATATTCTAAAAAGCCTGGAATTTTTCCAGCTTGATGCATTGTATCAAACAATTCAGGATTTACATAAAAATCATATTGTTCGAATTTAGATAAATAATCGAAACTTATTCCATCGGCATCTGTTTTGAGCTTGTATTTGGTCGGCATCGCTTTCTCAAAATATATTTTTTGTTGCAATTCATCGCTGTATATTGCATATGCGGGAAGTTTAGGATTGTGCTTGTGCGGGGGATATACGGGGAAAGGCATTCGAGTCGGTCTGTGTGGGGTAGACGAATATAAATTCCCGACGTCTCTCCGGAAGCCGTCTACAGTAATTCCACCATCCAGGGGGGCGTCAGCCATATCAGTGTCACGAATGAAAATAGATGAACCGGCACTGTCTAAAGGATAACTTAAGTCTGGTCCTTTGGGAGGATATAAGTTATCACCAATTCCGGGGGCGTATGGGGATATATCCAAACCATCGCCAAGGTCGTCGCCTTTAAAATCCTTAAAAGCCATCAGCCGAGACCTCCAGGGGCTTTTCCGGCAGCCCCCAACCCATGGGAAACCTGCTGTTGAACCTTGCTCAACTGTTTGGTACTTGGAGCCGTATTCAAGTACTGCGCAGAAACTTCTTCCATTGTATTCATCTTTTGTTGCATTTTCAAAAACATAGAGCTTATTTTGCTTACGTGCTCAAAGTCAATATTTCCTGTAAATTTAGTCAAGTGTTCCTCTGTTCCTAAAAGAAAATATTCATCAAAAATAGGCAATTTAAAAGCGATATCCTCGGGCGGGGATAAGCCGCGAAAAATCAAAGCGCTTCCGTCGCCAACCATCGCCATATCTCTATAATTTACAAGACGACATAGGAGAACTTTCTGTTGATCTCTAAATTTAACAAAATCCGCCTGAGTTAGCTTTTTAAAAACTGGCTTATTAACCCCTCCTTGAAACCCGTAAAAATATTGTACCTCAACTAAATTAAAGAAGCTCATCCATAAACCAAATTTCTTTTCTATAGTGTCTAGCGTTTGGAATCCTTTATGATACCCAAACCAGCCGCGATTTTTAAATCCCGATTGAGGAAATTGTTTTTCAATATCTTCGGGAGCAGTAGGGATATCCACCAAATTTTTTATAGGAACAATCCCATCAGAGTTCACTATAGCGTAGCCCTCGGGGTTGTTAAGTCTTAATAAGTATTTATAATGATTTGGCATGGGCATCTGCATAAGAGCCCTACCGTAATCATGTTTCTTATTAATTTTTTCTAAAAACCAATGAAATGCGGATGACCCTCCTGTGCGGTCTACGTCTGATAGGAAAAATAATGCATCATTAAAATTATTTTCTTCAATATCTACAGGTAATACCGGCTGGGGGATTTGTTCGTCCGTTTCGGGCTGGGGTTCACCGAGATTTCCTCCTAGCTCAGTAAAGTTGGACTCTAATATGGGGTAAACCCCATCTTCAACATTATAATAATCAAATAAAGAAACGCCCTCTGTCATATTATTAACGAACGTTACTCCTTTTAACCCCAATACTTGATTAAGTTGATATTTTTCTTGTTTTTCAATAATCGACAAGCCAGTAACCTGCCCTTCGTTTACTTTATACGCGGCGTTGCGAGGTGCAAGTTTGGATTTATATATTTCCAGCATATACAAATTCAGTGTCTTGTAATCAATATTATAAGAATGGCAAGTTGGGTAGAATCCTAAATTCGTAGTCTTGATAAAAGAAGGGGCGAAATAACTATACATCTCCTCACGCGGGGAATCTGGTGGGTGCTCCCTGGTCGAGGAGACGTCTGGACCGGAACCTTTTACTCTTAATTTAAATTTTACATTATCAGAAACAAAATATCTTGTGGCTTCTGCTCTGGCTCTGGCTTCAAAATTTTCATAAGTAAGCAAAGAAAGACCAGCGATTTCGTTATATGACTGCATGGCGGGGATTTCTGCCGAAGTTTTCATTTTTAAATCAATAAATTTTAAAAATTCATATCCCATGTTGTTGTCTTTATAAGATTCTACCGTCTCCTTAAACCAGTATCTTTCCTGAACAAAATTTGCTTTTTTACTTGTGACGCGCTTCGGCGCATAAGTATTGCTAGCTCCGGAAGATGTGGTGCCTAAAGCCTTCGAACCCATAATATTCCCAAGCAGGGCAAGAAATTTTTCGACAAGCTCTACTATAAACAATAAGCCGTCGGGATTGCCGGTTTGAGGGCAAGAAATGTTTTGTAAGTTTAAAGCCATTTTTTCTTTTGCCGAAAAATCTCCGCCAGTAAAAAGTTGGTGTACGTCGATAAACGAAGCCAAGGTTGGTAAAACAACATTGATATAATTGTTTGTTTCCCATTTTTTATACATTTGAGTAAAAGAATCTCTAATATTGTCATAATATTGTGGCTTTAAAGAATTTTTATAAAATCCTTTCAACTTTACATACTGATTCTGTAAAGCTGCCACCTTGTTTTCAACAAGAGTTTCCAGACGATCTTCAAAGGTGTATCGTATCCCATATTGATAATTTCCGGGGGAGGAGGTCGCAATCTCTTCATCGATGCCCGCAAACCACGTCCACAATCTAAAAGCAAACAAGCTATCTTGCATAGGAGGCTTGATGTCTACTCTCCCGAATCGACCTTGAGATTTTCCATAGCTTAAAGCAAAATTTTCATTTAAAGAACCCTTGGCAATAATTTCAATTGGAGCACTTTCATCAAACATATTAGAAGGAGAGTTTGCCAAGCCCGTTTTTTTAAGACGACGTCGCATGAGAGTAATATTTTTAAACACGAGTCCTGATGTTAACTTCAACCTATCTTTAACTGAAATATTTTCCCACAGCTTGCCGTATTTAGATTTATGAGAATATAAGTTCGCAACATCCACAGCAAAAGTCATCTTAACCTGATTCAAATAATTGCGCGTGTGCATCAAATCGCTAAAAAATGATTCTGTTTCATTAGCTTTGTTCTGCGCAAATTGCTTCTTAGTCAGTTGTTTGTAGTTTTGAGTGAACAATTTTTCTGGGCTGGAAAAATCAATTGCTAATTGCTGAATTTGGCTTCTTACACGAAAATCTTGTATAATACTATTGGGCACTGTGACTTCTTTTAGAGGATCGCCATCCCCTGGTCCGGGAGCTATTGCGTTTATATTTCCCTTAACAGGGGTTCCTTTGAGCTTGGCAATCTGATCAGGTCGCAGCCCAGCAATTTCTTGCGGATACTGTAACGAAACAGGACCAAGCCAAATTTTTCCATCTGTATCCTCATAATAATGTGCCGTATCTACCAATTCGCCATTTAAAAAAACAGGCTCAGCTGTTAATTTGCCTATTAAAAGAGAAGATAACTGAGGGTTCATTGTAAGTTTGACTGGAGGTGAAAAAGAATTTTCAAACGTGTTTTGATCAATAAAAGCATGAGCAAAAACCATTAAGTGCTTAGGGTTAGAGTTCTCCAAAGAAATATCTGTAGAAAACACAACATCATAAACTTTTTGCCCCTTGCTGTTGGTGTAATCAGAAATATTATTATTAGAAATTTTTGGGTCGAAGTCAGACAATCCTTGAACTTTAGAGCCTTCAATTCCAGGAAAACCAGCGAATGCCACGGAAGGATCAGAGAGCGCTTGAGCTAAAGAAGAAAAATTATATTTTTCTAAAATGTGGTTGCTCGTCCATTCGCTAGTCGATACAAAAATAAATATTTTTAACATTTTTTTAATTTGATCAGTTGTAAGATAAGACGAAATGAGTTTATTCTCTACAACATCTTTTATCAAAAAATCTATTTTTACGAGCAAAGGCTGATTAAAATTTTCCGCCTGGGAGGCTTGATCAGCGAGCCATCCAGAAGGGCTTGATTTAGTTTTGGTCTCCACTAGACCATAATGTGGGAGTGGTTCATCGTCGCCAGGGTTTGATTTCCAAAGAGGGAAATCAAAATGAGGATTATCCCCACGGGTGATGACATCGCCGACGGAGCGATGGTCTAATATAATACGCTGAACATATACATTCGGTAGAATATCTCCCAATAAGGATGCATCATCGATAGGCTTAATAGGCATTAGCAAGGTTCTCCGAGTTCATCATCATCATAAATATCTCCATATTGAGAATCTGTTTTTTCTAGATCGTCACAATTAAATATGTCTTTAAGATAAAGATTCTTCTTAGTATATTCGGGTACTAAGCTGCACAACACATTAGTAGGGATATCGGAGTCTAATAGAATATCAAAAAAGTAATTCACATACGATGGATCATCCTGAAAAGGCTCATCCTCTTCGTCGTTAAATTTTAATGGAATTAATTTTTCTTTTTTTATGCGTGCGCTTCTATATTTTTTGTTAGGATAATATTCTTCTACTTTGAACACTTCTATTTCAAAATTATCTTTTAAAAAGTTGGTGTGTTCTTCTTCGATACCAACCAACAAAAAATCGTCCTTGACTACCACTGCGGAGTCATCGTCAAATACCACATGGGTTTCATCTCCAGTAGCATAAGGGGTTATAGGCAAGTCACCATGAACTGCAAAATCTCCTGACTCAAGCGCCACTAGACTTGATCCGGGCTGTAAGTTAGACGCCTCAAGGGAAGTAACCACAAAAGTGGTATAAGTAATAGTGCTGTCTAGCTGCGGTATAGACTTAGGAGCGGAGCTGGAACCTGTGATCATTAAAGAAGCAGCCGTTAAGTTTTGGGAATAAAAATTCATTTTCCAAGCCGGTTGATAGGGTGCTTTGAGCTTGGTGGTGTCGATAGCTCGATCAATAGCAAAAAAAGTATTTTCTGTATCTTGGAGCTTCTCTTTCTTCTCTTTATCGGTAAATTTATCACCATGTTGAATGATATCTCTCATTTCTAGAAATTGGGTTTCCGCGCCAATAAAATTGTATTGCGGTTTCAAACGGGGAGTTCCAGTCTTAATACGAGCTTCAGCATCATTTTGGTCTTCCGCTCCGATACCGCATTCCGAATTGTAAAGAATATCTTTGTCATAAAAAGCATAATGCGAAGGTTTAAAATGTCCCAACGAGAGCATACGTTTTCCATATTGTGTTAATTCGATGTCTATTACTTCGTCTTTTTGATTAAAAAAATTCATTTCTTATTCCGCGTCGACCAGTTCGCCTTCTTGGTTAAGTAGAGGCTCTATAATGTTTTGAACTATCGTGGAGACATTCACTTGACCTAATTTTGGTTTGAATTCTACACCTGCATCAATCTCTGCTAATTCCACTAAAGAAAAGAAATCATATGGCCAATTATAATTGTATGCAGGACTCATAGATTCTTCTGAATTGCCAAACTCAAAAGCGAATCTCTTGTCGTCTTCTTGGTCCGCTGTCACGTTAAAATAACTCTTTTCGGCTTTTTGCTTTACTTTAAATATCATCCATCGGGTATAAATGGGCAATTCTTTTCCTTGAAAGAACTCTCTCTTATCATTGGAATGGATAATGGTGGATGTAGATAGCTTCGCAGTACGAGATATTTCAGGCATCAATCCTTGCCAAATATCAACCAAATCTTGGCGGGATAGCTCATGTTTAAATGGAAGAATGTACATGACAAAAGGATCAATATCGGGATATTGGATAAAATCAAACATGGGAGGAAGGTTATATTTTTTCATGCGCTTTATCATCTGAGCCACCGATTCGCTACGGTTTCCTGGGACAAATTTTCCTTTCTCCAGTTGTTTAAGTGTTGTTTTAAGAATATTTTCTTTCTCACTATTGATAGAAAACACAAACTGATCGGTATAGATTCCCGGCATTTGGTGGACGGGCGCAATATTAGGATCAGTCGTTCCATCATTTTGCCAATTGAGAAAACCCGTTCGAGTATAGGGGATGGCTACGATAGCTTCAGAAATTGTTTTAGAAACAGCCAGTTTTCCAATACGTTTTTTGCGTGGTTTAAATCCACATAAAGTAATCAAAGAGCCCGTAGTTGCTCCAGGGTCTCCTCCGGCTCTGTCTGCGGCTTGGGGGTACGACTCTCTAAGCTCAAGCCACACTCCGGTGTCACCCGTAGGGACGCCGTGTTCTATATCTGCATAGCCGCCCCAAAGTCCGCGTCCTGTGCTGTCATTGTAAAGAAGAGGTCTCAAGCTCCGACTAAAATTTAATGCAGGGCTTTCAAATTTAGTCGCGATATTCCAAGCTTCGAACCCTTTGTCAGTAGTATCGTCAAAGCCGATAGGGACAAAATTTCCATCTGGTCCAACGCCAGTCCCATACTTAACTTGCTTATATCGGGCTTTGCCTCGCAGGTTTACCGAAGCGGTCACAACCATTTTATTCAAACTACACGGGTCGTCGAGACCCAGGAAGGCTGATGATCCGGTGAAATAAGTGCCACTAATCGCTGAAGCTCCATAGCCGTTTGTTTGGGTGGCGTCTGAAACTGAAGTAATGACCCCTTGAATAGCGGACAATAAATCATCGATTGCGGGAGTACCGCTTGCAGTAGGAGTATAGGCAATACGAGCGATAGAATCTTCATAAAAATAAGGTGGAGTATAAGGAGCATAAACCGGATCTTTTATTTGAGTTTGATATGTATCATCATCACCATTAGGACCTAACCAAGAAGAACTCACGGCTGGACCATAAATCATTCCTCGTTGATTAGCCGACCCGGTATATGCTCCAGGTCCTGGCGTATAAGACCCTTCACATAAGACCATGTCTTCTGTTTTCTTCAAAACAATATCCATGTAATAAGTCTTCTTAAGATCTACGGTCTTCCATTTATTCTGCGGAGCTGAAACGAAATTTGTAAACTTTTCATCCTTCAAAAAGAATCTTGGCACTTCTCCAAAGAAATTATTGGCAGCTAAAGAATATAGCGGGTCGCTGTTGCCATTCCAGTAAACGAACGTCATCCAGTACTCGTTGTTGACTCCATCAGGTTCATCCCACAGCAGCGCTTGGTTCTGTGCGGATGGGGGGATGGTTCCAAATGGAAGCTCAAATCTTGGCAAGTAGTCGCGTGGTTCGATAACTGCTTCAAAAGGCAGGCGATAGTCTTTTCCGAGGGGCCAGAAAGAAGTGACAGGTTGCTGAGATGTAGTTGACCAGCGAGCATAAATATTGAGGCTAGATCCCGTAGTAACAGGATAATCTACTGCTATGGCAGATTTTAACGAATTAAAGGCGATTCCTGGGGAAAGGAAAGGTCTCAATAGTGTGTTAAGACCGGCGGTCTGTTTGGCTTTATGAGTATCAGGACGGAGGTCGGGGTGACCCACGAGGGCGGTGAGGTGGTAGAAAGCTCCTGAGAGATGTCTTCCAAAAGATTGAGAAAATAAAGTCCCTAGCTGCTTTACTCGCTGGAAAGGATAGAAACCATTATAGGGGAGCAATTTCATAATGCTCTTGGCTGTCAACGTATACGCACTGCCAGTGGAGCCAATAAGGTTGTGATCTTGTTTAAAAAATTGGAAATATTTTAGAAAATCACTATGGGAGTAGTCTACAAAGAAGTTTTGATTTAAAGCTCCTGTGGGCGAAGCATATGATGAAGAAGGCACCGAGGCGCCATCAATGGAAAGAAAATTATTGTTAAGGGCTTGGAAATTACCACCCTTGGTGTTTATGTAATAGTCCATGTGATCGGAGATGCGAAACTCTGGTAAGATGGAATAAGATTTCCCTAATCCTCGAATATCTTCTGCAAAATCCTCATAGGAATTAAAAAATGGCGCTTTGCCAGATACCTGATCGGTCATATATACGGGAATTCCACGATATAGTTGATCATGAACTTCTGATGCAGTAGTTTGCCAAATTGGGGCGCGGTGGAGACAGATCGAAGCAGTTTGAAGATACATCCCCCATTGAGAAGACTCACCCAAAATACACGAAGAAGACATTATCATAACACTTTGTAATTCCCCTAGATAAGGTCTTGCTCCGCTAGTAGTCGTGCTTT
>Ga0098047_10000637_pt1 | contig 14029 bp, 7 predicted proteins | sample 12_taG_FD_92585 | JGI IMG/M metagenome (GOLD analysis project Ga0098047, IMG submission 92585) | Marine viral communities from the Subarctic Pacific Ocean - 12_ETSP_OMZ_AT15267 metaG | ecosystem: Environmental > Aquatic > Marine > Oceanic | place: Subarctic Pacific Ocean | collected 2015-01-16 | reverse complement strand
TTGCGGTTTTTGTACCTTTGGGGGCATTGCAGGCTGTGGGACCTCCTCGTGCGGAAACTCCTCTCCACCCAACTCAGGGGCACGTACATGAGATCCAGCAGCCCCAGGTACTCCACCAGCATGTGGAGCCTGACCACGTCTACCTAGTGGATCAGGTTGAGTGTACCTACCCTCTCTTCTACCAGCCCTAGGCCCTTTACCAAACATCTCATAATTTATGATAACTTTGCGACCACCAGGAAGCTCAGTCATAAACTGACCATCCCGCTCTAAGAAATTCTGAACACCCGACATATTGTAGTCAGCTGTGCCCTCCCAGATACGCATATTGTGACCACCCTGTTTGATGCCCTCAAAAGCAATCTTCCTGGGTAGCCAGAAATCTTCACCCTCTCGCATCTCTTTGGCAGGAACAAAGAGAAATTCCCTATCGTTAACCTTAATCTCACCTATCTTATTTCCATCTCGATCCAACCTACGCATCGGAGCTTTTTTAGCTTTGCCCCGTTTAGGATCAAAGAATGGAGGGATTCCGTCTTCCCACAATGCATCTACATCATCAAACTTCTCATCCTGCTTATTCATCTCTTCTCTGAAAACAACAGCCTCACGGTCAAGCTCCTGTTCCCATTCGTCCACACCCGCCCTGAGACGCTCAGCACGTTCCAAATATTGATCTAAACTCTCTACCTTAACTCCAGCATAATTAATATGATAAGGAAGCTTGCCTTCATGAATAAGGTCAATCATTTCGTTGTAACGATTGTGTATTACGTGTGCCTCACGTCTATACTTGGCAAGTTCTGTCAGTGCTTCCGCACGTTCTTCCTTAGACATAGCCGCAATTTCTTCACGACTAAGTTGAGAAACAGGATACATACGGGCAGGATTGACCCACCGAATAGCTCTGAAAGTTATCTGACGAGGAATTGTCCTATGAACTGTCCTGTACATAGGACGCAAATGAGGGTACATAGCATGCTGCTTAAAAAATAAACCGTGCGTAAAATCAGCAAGCTCAATTAATTCGGCCTTCTCAATGTCGCTTGCACGTCTTTGAGATTGCTGTTCTAGAAAAATATCAACTAGATTTACTACATTCTTTTCGTCAATCACCATAATGACTCCATTTTACTAAACTATCTCTACGCAGCAAAGTAGTCTTCTATCCTGTCATATAGAGAAGAATAATCACCATTTTCCATCTCTTGTTTTTCAATTAATTCATCTGCTATATCCAAAATAGTTACCATTTCCTTAGCAGCAGGCTCATTATTCATACTTCTAGTCAATAAGTCCGCTGTCATGGCACCACCATACAATGCTGTAGATATGAGTGGATCAGTAAAAACTTGGTTTTTAAGATTCGTAAGATCGCCCAAAGCACCACCAATAAGTTGACGCAATCCTTTTGGTTGGTTAGCCCTTAAATCTCTCATACTGGAATTAATAGTCCCAAAGCTTTTATAAAAATCTGTCTGTGCAGTCCCAGCAGTCGTTACATTGTTTCTAGCAGTAACAACTTGCTTCTTTCGTCTTGCTGTAAGCTTCTTCATGTCCTTGACTAATTGGGATAACTCTTCCGTTTCTTCTTTGGTAATTGATCCATCTTTCTTTTTAAGATTAAGTGACTTGACAGATTGACCGACCTGACCCTCTTCAGTAGCAGTAGCCAATAAACGAGTTACAGAGTTACGTGCCCTTCGATTAGCCTTACGTGAAGTAGCTGCCGTTCCTCTCAAACCCTTTATATTGTCAATAAGCTCCTTCTGACCCTTCTTTCTTATTTTTACAGTCCCATTTTCAAGTTCACCAATAAAATTGTCTAAACCCTTACTAGTATTGCCGAAGGTTTTTACTAGCCTACCTGATCTCTCAGCAATACGATCCATCCTAGCAGCTATATTCTGTACGGACTTAGGAATCTCTGGATTTGGCGGAGGACGAGCAGAAGATCCAGAATCATCTGACCTTTCAGAATCTTCTGACCTTTCAGAATCTTCTGACTTATCAGAATCTTCTGACGACTCGTCAGAACGTTTAGAGCCATCAGAACGCTTAGAATCATCAGACCTATCAGAATCACCTGAACGATCAGAATCATCAGACCTGTCAGAATCGTCAGACCTATCGGAATCAGACCTACTGGAATCGTCTGAACGATCAGAATCATCAGATCTATCGGAGTCATCTGAACGATCAGAGTCGTCCGAACTATCAGAATCATCTGATTTGTCAGAATCATCTCCATCTTCAGGCTTCTGATATTCTGCCAATGGGTCTTTTAATACACGTTCCTTCAATCGTTTAACACGTTCAGACTTAAGCTTAGACTCATAATCTCCATACTGCTTATCTGCACTCTCTTGAGTCATCTCCCCATTATCTACAGACTCTTTTAATTGCTTTGCAGCGTCAGCTAGTGCAAGTTTTTCTCCCTTAGTCTGTTCGTCATCCCCACCCTCTGGACCCGTGATCTTCTCTGACTGTTGTTCTCTGGCTGCTTTACGTATCTTCGCCTCTTTCTTAGAATAAAACCTAGCTCGTTTCCCCTGCCCATCAGCCTCACCATACTGAACCTGAACACCTTCAGGGGGTTCTTGCCCAGGTTTATTCAAATACTCCCTGTCACCACTCTCAATTGCCTCACCCTTAGGCATTTCAGCAATTGCCTGCTCTACATTTTTATCGGGATCATCTAGTATCCCTTGAATATCGGCCTCACCCGCACCCAACTGTTTTTGCTCAGCAGTAGGAGCCTTAAAACCAGCTTGAGCCTTTACCTTACCCTTCCACGCCTCTGATCCTTTGACCCTAACTGCAGCAGTCCATCTACTTCCCTTTAAATTCTTAGTTAACGCCGCTGTTAGTGCCTCACCAGAACCCTTTCCACCCGATGGAGTCGCTGCATCTGGAAAAGACTGCATATTTCCATCTGCATCTTCATAATCTGAAGGGGGCATAACAGTGTTATTGCCCTCACGAGTACGCTCAAGATGCAATTGAACCATATTAAACTCAGTGCCTATGTCTGCAGCACCAGCTTTTATCTGCCTAACCTCTCTCCCATAGTCAAGGGCAGCACGATTCATAGCTGCATTACCAGACAACGTTTCCATCTCAAAGTTGCCTTCGTCATTTTTAACTGAGTTACCGTCCTCGTCTCTTACCCTAAATTCTTGAGAAAAATCATCTCCCTTGGCTTCCCATTCTTTACCAGCCGCATCAAATGCAACATCGGCATGAGCAAGACGAGAAACCAATGCACCTTTACGTTTGATATATTCTTTAGGAGCACGTTTGTATAGGTCACTAGTTGGAGCTTTCGAACCAGCTACCAACATCTCCCTACGTGCCAACCTAGCTGGGTCAGAAGCTGCCTCATCCCACCCCTCTTTAAATGCACTAGCCTTAGACGTTATAGCAGCCTTTATCTTGCCTGCCTTCTCACCAAGACCCCCGAATTGTCTAATACCCCCTAAGAAACCCTCAGTAGTTTTGACTCCCTCTACACGTTTAACCTGCTTTTTAGTGGTGCTTTCAGAGGTATCTACACCTGGACCAAATGCAGACGGAGAATCTGCTACTGCCTCTTCTGCCTTAAGTAAGCCAGACCCTAAAAGTTGAAGCTGCAACAATTCCTCAGTGGTCTTGTATATAAGACCACCTTCAGTTATATAAGGAATATCGAAGTTATGAGACAACAAAGATTGAACGTCCTTCAGAACGTCCAATACTTCTGGCGAATAGCTAGGTTTGGTTTCAATGACCATTTATTTAGTCTCTTCGTTCTCTTCGTCTAACCATTTTTCAGCAGCGTCATCATCTAGCAAGCCACCCTCAGAGACCCCAGGAGGGGGAGGGGGAGGTGCAAGTGGAGGTGCTGCAGCCTCACCACCTTCCATTCCAGGCATAGGCGGTGCTCCACCCATTTCCATCCCAGGCATTCCACCTGGACCACCAGCAGGCATAGCCTGTTTCTTATAGTTAAATCGTATTTCTTTGCCTTTATCTTTAACAGCCTCATATCCAAGCTGCTGCATTTGAGTAGCTATCTCTATACGAGTCTTCTCTATCGCCAAGTCTTCATCCTCAGTCTTTTCAACTGGCGGCGAAAGTTCAATCACCCAATCAGTAATACCAAACTGTTCTAACAATTTAGGCATTATTTGACTGTTAAAGATACTCTGATAGGACTCAATTAAACTGTCATGCATAGAAGTTTGGGCAGTTTCTTTAGCCAAACTTCCCCCAGCACTCTGAGCATCTCCCGTAAATAGAGGTGTCACTCCCCAAAGCATCGCAATACGTTCACGTATTTCCTGCCTAACAGGCAAATAATCCAACTCTTGGAACGTATAAGCCAACTTCACAAAGTCGGTCTTACCTCTATTGTTACGTGCAGAAGCCGCTACCCATGGGAACGTATTAGGGTCATTCAGCATCTGAGTCTTAATGCGTTCGATCTCAGTCTCTAAGGATTCTGGATCGTCCGTATAAGTAATTATCAATCCAGGTGGGATACGACGCTCATACCAGTACCTATACAAGGTCCTGTCAGCACCCACTAATGCAAGAACTTTTTCAAATACTGTTAGGACAGGTGAGTATCCATAAGTCTTAGATGGACTAAAGAACGACGCATGGAGAATCTCATCATTCGTGTAATACCTGTACCTACCACGCCAGTAATATCTATACATAGCTGGCAGTAAAATAGCATTACATGAGAAGCCCTCGTCATTAAGAGCTACACATCTACCAGGACTGGTATGTGTTTGTTGCTCTCTATGAATAGGGCAAATAAAATGCGATCTCTCTGGGAGACCATCTTTACGATCTATATCGTACTCAGATAGAGCAGGATGTAGCCTAGTTATCTCAAATACTTTTTGGCTTGCTACTTCTCCTGTCTCTCTATCGATAGTGTATTCCTTATTCAACAACAAGAAACCATCGTCGGCTATCAGTACATCTGCCAAGAACTCTAAAAATACCGCCATTAAGGGCTGATGGAAACTATTTGCATCCTGTAAGAAAGGCTCAAATTTAAGCTGTTGAGTGACATCTGGGACTTGCATCTTGTGACGCAATTTTCTACCAGTATCAGGATCTCGTTTATATCGTTTGATATTCTTTGTTCTATACTGATTAGTGGCCTCATCAATTACTTGAGTTTGGACCAATTCATATATAAAACACTTTTTACATTCTTCTTCGTCTTCATCATTACTCTCTGCATTACATTGTGGACATTTTCTAGCCCACCTCTGTTCCCAATTTCCAAAACCCTTACGGAATACCTCACGCTGTACAGAAAGCACTACAGATCGAATCTCAGTTACTTGGAATGCTAGTACAAACAAATCCTGAAGAATGGAACGACGATAAATAAATTGCTGCCGTACCCAGTCTTGAATAATTGCATCAAGACCAAGGGGAGACATCCTTCCTGAGGATGCTTGACCTTGACCAGTCTCAGCAGCCTTAACAAGGGCATCAAGAGTGCCCAACACACCATTCATTTTGTTGTAATTTTCAACACCCTTAACAGCGGAGGTAGTAGACTCACCATTATTGGATGAGAAAATATTTGCTACTGAATCTAAAATACCCATTAGTTACTAAATCCTGCTATTTGACTTACAAGTTGCTCGTCTGGATCTCTAACTTTAGTCCACGGGTAACTCGCTCCAGGTAGTCGCTTCCACTGGACACCACATATTATACATCTCTTGTATACAGAAAGAGCTACCTCAAAAGTCCTTGAACCATTCCCATCTTCAAACTCAATACCACCTACCCGACTACACGAATCGCACTGTTCTTTACTGCTACTAACTATCCTGTCAGCTATATCTTTAACATTAAATCCCTTTGAAGGATTATTCATTTTTTCTACTACAGGATTTTTTCCGTGCTCATCGGCATCAACAGTAACAGTTCCAGAACTAAATAACGAGTTTAGATTTCCTATGCTACTCATCCTAGTTAAGATTCCTTTTTCCTTCAAAACACCATGAACCGCACCCACAACTGCATCTGCCCTATCTTTAAGTGTTCCAGGCCTAGCTACAACTCTCTCCCCATAAACAACATCTAATCCAAGAATCTCTTCGATAGTAGCTTTATCAAAATAAGCATCTAATTTTTCTTGATTCACAATATCCTTGAAAGTATCATAAGCTTCACGACTGCGAGTCACAGATTTATATTTGGCAGGTATTCCTTTATTGTGAAGCGTCTGCAAAGAATTCACAGACTGATAATTATCGTAAGTGACGCTAGCAATCTTAAATCCCTTCTCACGTAGGGATAAAATAAAATTCTCTATAGTTCTAAAATCAACATCTTTATCTGGTTCTGGCTCCCAGACCTTTACTAGATCAAGAACTACAGTATTATCAAGCTGATGAGCAATAGCTAAGGCTGCATTAGAGTGACGTAACCCTAGGTCTACATGTATATAGTAGTAGACACCTGCTTGTAATTCAGATTCATCTCTAGGAGCCTTTAATCCAGCCCAATAAATATCGCCTTTCTCATCCACATCCGCATCAAATACACGTAAAACAGATAATGGATCACGTATAAATGCATCACGAGCAAATGGAGGATCACACTCAAATCTAGCTTTAGCTAGAATAGGGTCATTGTCATAGAAATCTTTAAAATCTTCTTTTTTCTTAGATGGGTTAAAATCCCATGTAGGATAAGGAGTACCATCTGGCTTACACGCTACATAAGTTCTTTCCTCTAACTTACCCGCTTCAAATCGTCTCTGTATAAATGATCCTTTAAATCGGGGCCAAGACAAAGAAACCAACCTACCAACACCAGGAAAACGAGACTGTATCAAAGCCTTGGCTGTTTTATATACTCCCTCAGCACCCTCACTACGAAGGCCCCTACTCCGTTGAAGCTCTTGTTCAGATTTAAAAGCATCTATCTCATCTAACAGAATCAAAATAGGTGTATATCCCTGCCATGACTCATTCTCAGAGTTACCCGAAATAAGCCTGATGTTTTTTGGGAAATTGATTAATGTTTGTGTGGCAGTGTAGGAAATATTGATACCACTATCGTTCGCAAATAATGGAGAACTCTTAAGAGTGTTAGTTAGAGTCTGGAAATAGATATTTTTTGCTAAGTCAGCATTAGGGGCAACATTAATGGCATCTATAAAGCTATTCCTATCCATATTGAAATATGCTTGTGGACTACGAAGACAATGCAGCAAATAAACAATACGTAACCCAACAAAAATAGAGCAGGTATCTTTACCAGATCCCTGCCCTGCCATCAAGACCCCCTCTGTAATGGGGGGGTCACTAAAAATATTAGAAAGATTGTCTACAAATTTTAATTGGGGCGCAGAAAGACGTATATCTAGATTTAGATATTGATCACCGTATAAAAAGGTCTCAATATCTACAGGAGTAGAATCCCATATATTATCGGATACTTCTACCTCGTTAGAATCAACCGAACTAGCAGTTAACTTATCAATTAACCACTGACCGCTGGTTGTAAAGTCTACCAAGGGCGACGAGTTTTTCTCCGATACGTCGGAGCGTGAATTCATCAGTAACCTCTTCTTGTATTATTTTAGCTATATCAATTAGAAACTCCCTAGATATTTCCGCACCACGTACCTCAACCTGACCCTTTAAACCCGCTAATAGTGTATCTACAGCCTGTTTCTTATCTCTAAACTTAAGATCGTCATCAATGACGCCATCTTGACCAGCCAAAGAAATAAGCTGGTATCCCCTCAACAACTGACGTTTTGCAGCCGTTATAGTGCTTATAGAATCTTCAAATACCTCTAACTCAGCCTCACTATTAACCTGACTTTTAAACTCTTTCCACCCATACCTATATCGCCACGATTGCAAAGTCGCAACTGGAACTTCTACTTCTTCGTTAATCTGCTCTACTGATTTTCCTTGTCCAAAGAGGTCTTTGGCTTGCTGCTTGATCTCTTTGGACCAGGGCCTTGTACTTTTTGTTTGGGTTTCGGTAGAAGATGTGTCTTTAAGTCCTCTTGCCATTGCTCTAGTACCTGTTCTCCATATTCTTTCGTTATGGCCCCTTCATTATTAACTATCCTGCCTTCCAATGCAGGTATCCAACTCTCTAACATAGAAACAAACTCTTTAAAATCACCAATAGTATTAAATCCTATTATGGGAGCAGGACAAATCATAGAAACCCTGCCTTTAATAGGATCAACCATAATACTGAAATCATCAAAATCGGAATCTGGTATTGGCACTACATTACTCCAAATTAAGAAGGGCCACTTGAGGTATACCCGTACCCCCCTTCAGCAAGTCTACGCCAATCATGATGTCCTTGGAATTTTTTATCACTAAAAGATTGGCATGCAGGTACTTCATACCTCTGAGTACCTTCGTGAATGGTCTTCATATCCACATAAATGTCATCTCTCATACATTCATGTGAAGAATTGTTATATAAACAACGATCTTCAACGCATACTATACCAGAACCATCCTCAATTTGAGTATTATAACTAGTACATATATGGTTCTTTTGAACCACACCAGAACTAGACACTACAGTAGATCGCTTTACCTTCATTACTTTACTCTTACAGGTCCCCTTATAGGTGACCTCAAAAAGTGGTGTGAATCCAGGCGGCTTTTTAGGTGAGACTGGATTATCTAATTTTTCCCAATTAGAACAAGAAGATACATTACAATAAATCATCGAGATACGCCTATTTTACGTTCCTTAACCGCAGCAATTAACCGTTTCGACCAGTCATCAAACCAAGCATATTCACTATGTTGGGCGGCAAAATTACTCAATTGTTTGAAAATATCAATTGCTTGTCTATCTATAATATCATCAAGAACACCTTTGCCCCTCAAAAAAGAAACTATTGAGAGACGAGAAAGTACAGAAAATATCATCGGAGAAGGATAATCAATCAAAGAAATAGTTTCTTTGATATGACCAAGAAGATTAACCTTTTCGGAATTATCTATAAAAAATAAATCAGACATAGCTCCGACCTCCCAGAACTATGCCTAAACTATAACGCAAGAAACAACTAATAGCAAGTAGAAAGCTACTCTTCTGTACCTCTTTGATTTGCTATCTGCTCTTGAACCATTTGCTCAGCTTTCATATCGGCCCATTCCTCATCATCCATAGTCGCTTCCTTGATCCATCTAGGGAGCGGCCTATCTTCATCTAAAGAATCCCCTGCCTGAGCCAGCATTTGATCTTCATGAAATGAGGAATGCTTATGCTGTGCATAAAAATCCTTCATGGCTTTAAGCGATTCGTCTCTATCAGTAGTAGGCATAGTTATTACTTATCACTATACCACAACATTATTAGCATGTCAACCTCGTCCCCTTTTTTTAGCTTTTTTGGCCTTTTTCTTACTGGCAATCTGCTTTATACGGTTTCTAATACTAGTTTCTCGCCTAGGAAGTAGAGTGGGCTTGTTTGCAAGCTCTTCAACCTCTATTTGGAAATAGGCATCCCAGTCTGAGAACAAATCTGGGTTAACATACTCTCCTATAGCCATTGCAGGCGTATTACCTATATCCTCGGCTACAGGCTCCCCGACAATACCTAACTTCTTTTTATCCTGCTGCCTTTGTATCCAATCCCTAAGAAAGTTTTCTCTCTCTGAAGGGGATAAAAATCCAGTTTCTTTGAGACCAGCCGCCTTTTGGGCAGTTTTTAATTTATCAATTTGTTTTACTTCTGCATACTCGATAGATGCTTCAAATTCAGCAGCACCGACTTGACTAGCTTGTCTGTCTCCAATGGAAACAACAGTTGGTATGTCTTCAGAAGCAATTATAGCCTGCGCCATCATTGTCGCATTTAAGGTGCGTAGATTTTTAGATGTAGCACCCTTTCCAACAGCCTTTGCAGTTAACGACCTAATATAATCATTTATGCCACCAGCAGATATATTGAATAACTCACCTTTATCCCCAGCTTTTTTCTTCCTAGATAAAATATCAGCCGCCACCTCTTTATCAGTGACAGTGGCCTCATTTAACTTCCCAGCTTTGCCCAAGAACTGCAAAGTGACAGACCCATCACCGTTATCCCTAACATGCCTACCTTGTAAAGTAGATACCCCAAAAGTACGTACTTGAATCTTAGCTACAGTACCATCTGGAGTCTTACTTAACTCAAGTATGTCTTCTTTAGTAACAATCTTAGAAGACTGCGAAATACCTTTAGCATCCTTCACCGCACTAGTAGCTTGAGCACCAGTTAATTTAGGCTTTCTAAATTTTTCAGTTACAGTCACATCAGAAGCTTGTTTAGGATTCCCTGGCCTTCTACCAGTTAAACGTATAACAGCAGCCCCAGCCGCTGCCTCTCTAGTTTTTTCTGCCCCTTTAGGACCCCCTTCCACAGGTTTGGGATTCTTAATATCGGTCTTCATCCGTTTCATGAGTTTTTCAACAACACCAGATTCAATAAGTCGTGCTACTTTAGCGTGATTCTCTCTCTCAGAGTTAGCAGACCAAGCCCAACTATATACAACTTCTTTATTGCCCCTCTTATCTATAGAAGTAGCCTGAACTTTACCATCTACATTCTGATTAATCATGATATCCTGCTTACCCCCAGCAAGAGGGTTCTCAGGATCCATTAATCGTGCAGCTACCCAGTGACCATCTCCTGTGCTAACACCGTCAAGAGATCTCTGCCCCTTATCATCCTCAGAAAAGACAGCAATATTTGGTCTAATAGGAGTAGAATCTAATTTACCGTTTCCAAGACCCTGTATGTAAGCATCACTTACCATTTGGTTTAACTCTGCCTTAGATATCTCAGTAAGTCCCTTAGAATATTCATCTAAGGTAACCAAATCATTGATATCTTGAGGCAAAGAATTAGGCTGCGAGGGACTGGCAGGTCTATTCTCCCAGCTAGCTTGCAAGGAAGGGGATGGCTCATCACCCACTAACCCTACCTGACCTCTAGGCGGAGATACTCCAGTAACCCTCCCAGGACCGATAGGTTTGCCCTCAGCGGTTACTTCATATCCAATAACATCATATGTGCCGCCTCTAGAGCCAGTATGCCGTCCATCACTATGGTAATGCTTCTTATTTTCAGCTAAGTCCCATGTCCAATCTTTAAATCTTGACCATTGGGATTCATCTTGTTTAAATAAATACTCTACAGAAGCAAGAAGTGTCAGAAGTTCAGGAAGATCTTCAGATTTCTTTATTTTCTCTTTAGAACCGTTAGCCATGTACTCTCTAATCCCTTGGAGTACCCGACGCTCAAAATCTAAGTCTTCAAGATCCCCAAGATTATAATTATTCTCATCATCCTTTAAAGATCTTGCTTTCGTAATATCAGTTTTAGGCCCTTTTTTTCCCTTCTTATCCCAATACAATTGACCAATTTCATAAGATGGATCACCATCAACTAAGTTCTTTACAGCATGATAGTAAGTTGCCTGATCGCTTATTAGTGTACGTTTACCAAAGTGACTTCCCTCTTTATCCTCAAAAGGATTCCACTGAGCAAATTCCCAAGGATGTTTAAACGCACCAAGTTCTTTCACACGATCTGCATACCACCCCTTAGGGTAGGATTGAGATTTTTTCGACGCAGCAAATTCTTTATCCCAGACATGTTTAAATTCTTTTCTCATTTTGTCTAAGCCCACGGACTTCTTACCTGGAGATCTCAAAAAATCAAATCCTTGGACAGCCCAAGCATACTTCCCCACATCTCCATTAGCATACAAACGAATAGACTTAACTCCAGCTTTTTTATATTCCTTATCTAGCCACTGATTCATAGCCGAAGCTATGCCTTTCCCTTGATGCTCATCATCTAAAAAGAAATTATTATGCTCAACATGAAGTTCCTCACCTATGTCCTCATCAAGCGTACCAGTACTAAAAGTACGATTCATCCATCCTACTTTCTTACCTGTCTCCTTATCATTAATTGCCATATATACACTAAGCTTACTCCCCCTCGTGAAACCAATCTCCATTGAAGTTTCATAAATAGTTATGGCATAAGGCATGGTCTCTGGAAGAGAATAGAAATTTTGGACATCTTCAAGAGTTAACTGTTGTTCCGTATTGTCCTTAAAATATTCAAAATGTTTTTTTATTTGCCTCGTATTGTCATCACCTAACTTTTCTTCTCCTGTAGAGGGATCAATATAAGCTTGTCGCCTAATTTCCGCCGAGACCCGTGATGGCTCTTCTTCAGCCTGTTCAGGCTGTGCAGCAGGAGCCAAGTCAGGATAGTCACGCAATACCTCATCGGAGACATCTTTGCCTTCTGACATGGCCTGTTCGACCAATTCACGGTGCGTCTTAATAGCTGTCGGGTCAAAAGTTACCACCTGAGTGATCTCACTCTCTCCAGACTCACCCCTCCGTCTCCCAGACAAAAGAAATATGGCTCCGTCATATCCAGCATCTTTCAATGCTTCATGTACATCCTTCCCGCTTTCTTTCGTTATTCCACGTGGGTGTGCTTCCGACAGAGTTCTGCCATCGGGTAAAACTCCATCCTGAATAATCGCTGGATTATTCAATCCCACACGAGCCGAAATAACTCTCGGCATGTCTCCATGACCATAGAGCGGATTCTTAGCAAATTCTTCAGCCTGTCCTTTGGAAGGAGTAAAATATACACCACTCCCCACCAAGCCAGGGTCACTCTGCATCGTTACATCATCTATTAACTCAAATTTGTCAAACTCTGCTTTAGTCCCATGAAAAACAGTATCAGAAGATTCGTCAAACTCGTCCTGAGTCATCTCCCACGGCTCTTTGTCCTGAGTAACTACTTCCTTCTCTTCAGCCTGTTGGGGCTGAGGCAATGATGGGAGTTCACCTATATCATGAGGACCAGGAGGGCCGCTTACGGAAGGTTGAGACTGTGCAGGTTGCACTACAGCCTCACCATGTTGGTCAACTTCCGTACCTATAATAGAGAATTGGCCCCCTCTAGGACCTCTATGCCTGCCTTCATCATGGTAATACCGTTTCTCTGGTGGGACTTGTATAGTCCATGATCCTGTTTGTTTAAATAAATACTCTGTAGCCGCAAGAAGAGTTAAAAGCTCAGGAAGATCGTTAGATTTCTTCGAAAAGCCAAGCAAGTTGAATTTTTGTTTTTTATGGGGAGACATACCATCTCGTCCCACAGTCTCCTTTGTGCGGGGAATAACAATCCTTCTGGCATTCCGCAATGCCCCATTTCGTACAAGAAGTTCTTGTTCCCTAATGACTTGTGCTTCTCCCTGTTTTAACCGCTTAGGTACTACTGCACCTACATCCAGTAATACATCATCTCTATCGACTTCATACATCTCAAGCTGCCTAGAACCTTCCCCTGGAAGCTCTCCTTCTTCTAAATAGCTGCTAGCCCAATCCCCACTTCGTGCCCCAAATCCCGCAAAGGCGGCAGCATGGGCAACTCGCAAAGAAACTGATGTGGGAGTATTCTCATCCCCAGTGGAACCACCACCACGAAACACATAAAATTTCTGTGGAAGCCCTCTGGCTTCTAAAGATTTAGCTGTTGCCTTTTGGAACTCTGCAACTACGCCCTCTACATCTTCAGGAGTAACAGATCCTTCAGGTAGTCTTAGTTGCTCCTCCATCTTTTGAGCAGCAGTTTCTGGTGAAGACCATGCAAATGACACATTCTCTGAACGAACAATACCCTCTGCCCTATGTCCTGCCCCAGGTCGAATTTTGTTAACCAAGCCTTGAGCTATTTTATTGCCGCCCAACTTATAATTTTTCTTAGGCTTTAAATAATTTGTACTCTCGTCATATAAACCTGTGGAAGTTCTATCATTATCCACACTTCTAAAAGAAAAATCTGATCCTAATTTATAGAATCCTGGCAAATCATCAATATGTAATTCATCGACATCAGGCAACTCAGGAAACGGATCATCTACATTCTTTGACCAGCTTGGAGATGCTGAAGTTCTGGGAGGATTATATAAACCACCGTCCGTTACTTC
>Ga0098047_10000634_pt1 | contig 14069 bp, 10 predicted proteins | sample 12_taG_FD_92585 | JGI IMG/M metagenome (GOLD analysis project Ga0098047, IMG submission 92585) | Marine viral communities from the Subarctic Pacific Ocean - 12_ETSP_OMZ_AT15267 metaG | ecosystem: Environmental > Aquatic > Marine > Oceanic | place: Subarctic Pacific Ocean | collected 2015-01-16 | reverse complement strand
GCCGCTCTACCCACTCGACAATGCATCAAAAGTTGCCTATTCAATGGGCTATCGCGTGGGTTATCTGGATGGCAATGAGAATCTCTCCTTTAATCCGCAATACCCTCCAACCGACGAGGATCAAGACGGCCTCTACGACAATTGGGAAGTTGTCATGGGGCTAGACCCCCGAGATTCCGGCGACGCTAACTCAGATCCAGACAATGACCTCCTCACCGCTGCCGACGAGTTTGCCCTTGGCACTCGCGAAAGCATGGCCGATACCGACGGCGACGGCATTCCAGATGGGGTCGAGTTTGCGTACAAGCTCGATCCTCTTAATAGCTCAGATGCAAACCAGGACCTGGACGGTGACGGTGCCAGCAACCTGGAAGAATATTTGGCGAATACAACGCTGGATAATCCTGACGACTTCCCGGAGGTCGCTCCCACTTACCTTCAAGGGTTTGCTGGCCAATACTTCTCAGGTATGGAATTCAATCAGTTCTTCACTACACAGACTGGCGAAAGCATCCAGTTCAACTGGGCACGGGAAGCGCCAATGGCAGGACTCCCTGTTGACCGTTTCAGCGTTCGCTGGATTGGGCAATTTGAGGCCCCCCATTCATCCGGAACCCGAAGCTACCGGTTCGAACTTCGTACCGACGACGGCGTGAGGCTGTATCTTGATTCGGAGCTGGCTATCGATCGGTGGGTAGATCGCTCTGCCACTACCAATACCCATGAACGCACCGTCCAAGCTGGGCAGATAATTCCGATCGTCATTGAGTACTATGAAAACACCGGAGATGCCGTGGCGGCCCTGACCATAACCGACCTGAATTCAGGAAATGTGATTGACAACACAGACCATGTGACAGCACCCGACCCTCAAAGCAGTCACACGCAGGATACGGACGCTGATGGCATTCCAGATGCCTGGGAACTCCGCTTTGGGACTAATCTGTACCAGCAGGATAGCAGCGCGGTATTGAATGATTCAGGTGTGACCTCCCTGGACGCTTATCAGTCTGGCCTCAATCCCTGGACTCTGGAGCAAGTTGATGAACCCCCGTCATCTCCTGAGGACGCTTCCCCCCCTCCTCCAACCTCAACTTCAGGCTCCGTAACGGTCACCTGGACAGCCCCATCAACCCGGACAGATGGCTCGTCCATCTCGCTCAGCGAGATAGACTACTATGAGCTTAGCTATGGCCAGTCGGTCGATCGGTTGACAGAAACCGTCACGGTGGGTCCCGCAGAGACCTCTTACACGTTTGATGGCCTCGCCACAGGTGACTGGTTCTTCGCTATTCGTGTGGTCGATACTCAGGGGCTCGCCAGCGACCAATCAGAACCGGTCAGTTTTTCAATTCAATAACCAACCTGAATCGCACGGCTGTATATCACGATCAGGTTTGTAATATACTGCCTCCTCCTAAACGGTATCGGGTAATCAAGGACGAGACAGTGGCCCAACACAGACGTATCGGGCATTTTATCGAAACCGAGTTGGCAGGGGGCGCGGAGCAGGTCATGGTTGACCTGGCCCGCTTCACCAAAGCCCAGTCAGAGATTTTTTCCCCCGTGGTGCTCCACTTTGGCCATCCCTGGATTGCCCAGCAATGTGAGCGTCACCAGATTGATCAGCTGATCGTCCCGTTTCGCCACACCTTCAAAAGCACGCTACGCTTACCAGCCTTTGCCTTCCAGTTCAGCCGCTGGCTCAAGGCTCACAAGATCGAACTTCTTCATAGCCACCTTTTCGGGCCGGTAACCGGTGCTGCCCCGGCATCCTTCCTCGCTGGCATTCCGCATGTAGGTACACTGCACGATGTTTACATGATTGAAGAAAAACCATCGCGAATGCTACTTGTAAAAATGGCTATCCTACTTGGCACACAACTTGTCACAGTCTCGAAAGATATGCAGCGCTTCTATTCCGGCAGAATGAGATTTGGGGGTAGCCGAATTCAGACAATCTATAATGGGATTGATTCCGGGGAGCTCACTCCAGTTGGTTCAGTTGCAGACGAAGTAGCAGACCTAGAGAAAGACAAAGAATTCGTTACCATCGCCTGTGTGGGCAGACTTATTCCATTAAAGCGGGTAGACCTTGTAGTAAAAGCTGTTCAGACACTGTCGGCTGAGTATCCGGTACGCCTTCTTATCATCGGGGAAGGCCCCGAAGAAGCTCTACTTGAGCAGTTGGCAGGCCAGGATCTGAACCGAAGTATCTTTCTTCTGGGCGCCAGAGACGATGTGCCCCAATGGCTCCGAAAATCAGATATTTTTGTGCAGTTCTCTTCTACTGAGGGGCTTTCAAGAAGTATTCTTGAAGCAATTGCGCTTGGCCTGCCAGCCGTTGTCAGTGATGTAGGAGGCAACCGGGAAATCGTGCTACACAAGGAAAATGGCTTTGTCGTTTCACCTACTGATAGCCAGCAGCTTATGGCGGCCCTGAGAGTCCTCATTCAGGATGGTGAGATGAGATCGCGGTTTGGGGCCCGAAGCAGGGAGCACGCCCAAACGGAATTCTCACGGAAATCAAACAATCAGCTCTATCTCAATCTATACGAGAAACTTGTCGGCTGACAGACTGACCTCAGCCTCGGTTTGGAAAGGATGCTATGAAGAGTGAATTCAAAAGTATTTGTGTAATAGGCCTCGGTTACATTGGGCTCCCAACTGCCTCTCTATTGGGTACAAAGGGGTTCGACGTGCTGGGCGTGGACGTTTCCGAGAAAGTCGTCAACACCATCAATGAAGGCAAGATACACATTGTCGAGCCAGATCTGGACATACTCGTCAAATCATCCGTGAATGCGGGTAATCTGAAAGCCTCCCTGACACCGAGGGAGAGTGACGTCTTCGTTCTTGCCGTACCCACCCCCTTCAAGGACAACCACGAGCCTGATCTTCATTACATTGAGGAAGCTACCAGGGCTATCTGCCCTTACGTGAAACCAGGCAACCTTGTCATCCTGGAATCCACGAGTCCCGTCGGCACCACTGACACTACGGTGGCCAGAATACTTCGCGAACACGGTCACGATACGGAAAAAGATGTATTTGTTGCCCATTGCCCAGAGCGCGTGCTACCCGGAAGAATTCTCGTGGAGCTGGTTGAAAACGATCGCATCGTGGGCGGGATTAATCCCCAGTCGACCAATTGTGCGGCGGAGTTCTATCGTTCTTTCGTTCGCGGCGAGGTGCTGGAGACCAATGCCGTCACTGCAGAACTGACCAAGCTCACGGAAAACGCTTTCCGGGATGTAAACATCGCTTTTGCCAATGAAATGTCACTTATTTGTGACAGGCTCGGCGTTAACATCTGGGACCTCATCAGACTTGCAAACCGCCATCCCCGGGTAAACATCCTGCAACCTGGTCCCGGTGTAGGCGGCCACTGCATCGCAGTTGACCCATGGTTCATTATCGCCAGTGACCGCGATAATTCAGGCCTGTTGCAGGCTGCCCGACGTGTAAACGACTACAAGCCAAACTGGGTAATCGAGAAGGTGCGCGAAAAAGCCGCAAAATTCAAACACCCCACCATTGCCTGCCTGGGCCTCGCCTTCAAAGCTGATGTGGATGACCTTCGGGAGTCTCCTGCTGTAAAGATTGTGAATGAGCTTCGAAAACAGGAACTGGGTGACATAGTAGTCTGTGAACCCAACGTAAAAAGCCACCCGGAATATGATCTGCTTTCCCTGGATGAAGCCCTGAGTTCAGCCGACATTGTGTTGCTACTGGTGGACCACAGGGAGTTCAAGGCACTCAAGGCATCAGATCTGAACGAGAAGATCCTCATCGATACCCGTGGCGCGATTCGTTAAGGCCTACCATGAAACGCATTCTTACCGTATTCGGCACCCGGCCCGAAGCAATAAAAATGGCCCCCGTGGTGAAAGCCATTGAGAATTCTCCCGAGCTTGAGAGCGTTGTTGCAGTAACCGCACAACACCGCGAAATGCTCGACCAGGTTCTGGATCTTTTCGAAATATCTCCAGAGTACGACCTGGATATAATGAGACCGAATCAGGACCTTTACGACGTAACATCCAGGGTACTTCTTGGAATGCGGGAGGTCATTGAATCTTCACGACCCGATATCATCCTGGTCCACGGAGACACCACAACATCTTTTGCGGCCGCTCTGGCAGGTTTCTATGCGAATGTGCCGGTGGGCCATGTGGAAGCCGGCCTGAGAACCGGCAATATGCGGGCGCCCTATCCAGAGGAGGCCAACAGAAACCTTACAGGCCGCCTGACGGAAATGCATTTCGCCCCCACAGAAACAGCCCGAAGAAACCTTATTGAAGAAAACGTTGCAAGTGACAAAATATGGGTAACCGGCAACACGGTGATTGACGCCCTGTTAATGGTTAGATCAACACTGGGAGACTATAAACCAGAGTTCTGGAAAACCAGACTGGGCGAACCTCTGGTGGACAAGGTTACGAGAAACACCGGAAGACTGATTCTCATTACGGGACACAGACGCGAAAATTTCGGCCAGGGATTCCAGAACTTCTGCCAGGCCATCCACAACCTCGCGCAAAAGCACCCAGACTGGCTATTTGTTTATCCCGTTCATCTAAACCCTAACGTCCAAAAACCCGTAACCCAACAACTGGGAAGCTCAACCAACATCATCCTTACCACGCCTGCAGATTACCTGCCATTCATCTGGCTCATGGATCAATGCGACCTGGTACTGACAGATTCCGGGGGTATTCAGGAGGAAGCCCCATCGCTTGGAAAACCCGTGGTCGTTACCCGTGAAGTTACTGAGCGCCCTGAGGCTGTCGAAGCAGGCACAGTAAAACTTGTCGGCACGGATCGGGAAAAAATCGAGAGCACCATCGAACAGATCCTGACAGACGACAGCCTATACGTGACGATGTCCCGGGCTCACAACCCCTATGGCGACGGCCATGCCTCAACTCGCATTGTCGAGGTGCTAACTCAAAAAACTGTTGGCATACATGAGTAGCAGAAAACTCCTGACGGGTTCAGCACTCCGCTTCGGTGCGCTAATCATTGGAATGGCCATTTCATTCCTGATGATGCCTTTTCTGATCCGTAGCCTGGGCGACCACTGGTACGGCTTGTGGATACTGGTTGCCAGCACACTGGGGTTCTACGGCGTGTTCGACTTCGGGCTGTCCAGCGCGACCCAGCGTTATATTTCACATGCGCTTGGGCAGCGTGATGAGACGCGCCTTAACCAGATTTTGTCGAATTCGCTTTTCATCTACGCATTTATCGCCGTAATCGCGGTGATCGCCAGCGTTTCAATTGGACTCAGCGCAGACTTCTTCTTCGACGATCCCGAAGACAGCGATGTATTCCGAACCATCATATTGGTGATGGGATGCACCTTCGCCATTCATTTTGTGATGAACGCCTATTACGGCATCCTGACTGCCTATCTCAGATTCGACATCCAGGCCTCCACAGACATCTTCAAAGCAGTATTCCGCGCAGCGACTATCTACATCGTTTTTCAAAACGACCCCAGTGTGATTAACCTGGCGCTTATCACAGTACTTTATGACCTGATTTCTCAGTTCATCATCCTCCAGGCGGCAAAGCGTGAAGCACCCTGGATAGCACCAAGGCTCTCGCACGTATCAAAGACCAATATGGCAGAGCTGGTGAACTTTGGGTTCCACAGCTTTGTTATGTTCATCGGCAGCAAATTGCGTGATCGTGGCCCCCACTTTGCGATTGCAGGCACTCTTTCAATAGCTACGGTTACGGTGTTCCAGATCGCGACACAACTCGTTCAGTATCTCAATCAACTGCAATCTGCATTGTTGGGCGTACTCACTCCCTCATTCACACGTTTGTTCAGTGAAGGGAAAAACGAGGAACTGACCAACAGCTATCTGTTTACCCTGAAAGTTTCGACATTGACTGCCTCTTGCCTCACCGGTGGTATGATTGCCCTCGGCCAGCCTTTCATTTCTTTCTGGATTGGAGATGGCTACGATTCTGCTTACTACACGCTGGTACCGCTTTCTCTCGGATACTTCTGCGTTCTTCTTCACTACCCTTCGTTTCAGCTGCTTGTTGCTCTTGCAAAGCACAAAAATTTCGCTCGCTACGAAGTTATGGAGGGTGTCGCTTTGACCATTGCCACCATTGTGGCCGCGACCCTAGGTGGATTAGCCGCAGTTGGTTGGGCAATTGGAACCATATTGGCAATTGGGCGAATCGCCTTGATCCCCGAATTCGTGAAAAGAGCCTGGGGGACGCCCGTAGGTCATATTCAATTTCATATTTTCAAGCAACTAACGTTTGTGATCCCAGCGCAGATTGTGTTGTGGTACGCACTAGATCAAGCAGACTTCCACTACGGTTTCCTAGCCGCTCTATTGTTGAGCATCCCAATGTTTGGCATCTACGTCATTGTTTTCCATTGGGTGATATTCTCCCGCTCAGAGAGAAAAACAATAGAGTCGCTCTTAAGTGATTACCTGATCCCAGCAAAGCTTAGGCCATGAAAAAGAACGGATCACACACCCAACTCAAGATATTGAGTAAACTATGAGAATAGTTGCTTTCCCTTATAAAGGCATTGCTTACAACGAATCCTTTTACCGAGCGGTTGAAAACAAAAATATACCGGTTATCGAAGGCCACTGGGAAGGGAGGTGGCTGCTTAAGAACATACGAAAGGACGATGTGATTCATATTCACTGGCCTTCATTTCTGTACGAATCAAATGGGACCATAATACACACTGCGAAAAGATATGCCCGATTTCTGATTCTTTTGAGCATCGCCACTATAAAATCCAGAAATCTATGGTGGACCGCACACAATCTTTTCCCTCACACCCCCTCGCGTTTTAAATCCCTGGATACATTAGCGCGAAAGTTAATAATATATTTATCAAAGGGCGTTTTCGTACATGGAAAACAAGCACAGCTGGTCTTGGACGAAGCTTTCCCTGGTATTGCCGAAAAGTGCCATCTTATCCCTCATGGCAACTGGATTGGGGCCTACCCTCCTGGCCCATCACCTCAGGAAGCCAAAGTCCAACTTGGCATCAAGGAGGATGCATTCGTTTACCTCCTATTCGGACAATGCAAGCCATATAAGAACATCCATTTTCTAATCGAGGCATTTAAAGAAGCCTGCGAACCAAGGGACCATCTGGTTATTGCAGGAAAATTCTCCGATCCAATATACTTTGTTCAAGCTCTAGAATTGGCCAAAGATTGCGATCAGATCACAATCGATAATCGCTTCGTACCAAATGAAGAAGTGTCCAAGTATCTTGCTGCAGCAAATGTTTTCTGCATTCCTTACGCCGAAATTCTAACCTCTGGATCAGCAATGCTTGCCTTGAGTTATGGTGTGCCTGTGATCTCAATAGCAAAAGGGTTTCTAAACGACATAATCTCAGAAAAAACAGGGATACTTCTGCAAATCGATAATAAAGAAGGGCTCTGTTCCGCTATCAAGCAAGCTCATTCGATGAAATGGTCACCTGATGCCATCATAGACGAAGCGGCCAAACACACATACGAAGAGGCTGCGTCGATATTCCTACGAAAGGTCGCTGAAGAATGAGGAAAAAAAGCATGGAAAGGAGAAAGCTGCTCTGGCTATCCCACCTTGTACCATATCCACCAAAAGGAGGCGTTCTCCAGAGATCGTTCAATCTATTACGCGAAATTTCGAAGGATTTCGACGTGTACCTACTCTGCTTTAACCAGTCAGAGTTTCTTCAAAGCAGCTTTCCCGAAAGTAACGCACCTCTAGACGAAGCTATTAAAGGTCTGGCGCCATATACTAGTCGAGTAGAAGTGATCGATATACCGTACAGCCAGTATCGCTTTGGGAAACACTTTATCGCTCTAAAAGCATTATTTACGAATGAATCCTACACCCAAAGCTGGCTAAAAAGCGGGAAGGCTGTCAACCAGATAAAGCGCCTAATAGAGGAAATCAACTTTGACGCAGTCCATTTCGACACAATAAGCCTCGGCGTTTATAAGAATGTGACATCTGACATACCGACCATTCTTAACCACCATAACATCGAATCTCAGATGTTGCTTGACCGCAGCAGAAATGAACGGAATTTCTTCAAGAGCTTATATTTTAAGACGGAGGGCGCGCGGGTTTTATCTGCAGAACAAAATCTCTGTGCCTCTTTTGATCTAAATATTACCTGCTCGGACGATGACGCAGAGGAACTGCGTAGAATATCTCCCGATAGCAATGTCGAAGTCATACCTAACGGGGTCGATATCAGTTACTTTTATCCCCGCCCAAATGATCGGCCCGCCGCCTCTCACCCTTACCTAGTATTTGCGGGTGGCCTATCATGGTACCCGAATCTAGACGCAATGAACTATTTTGTTGATGAGATTTGGCCTGTAATCAAATCACGGCGACCAAATCTCCGTATGTCGCTCGTAGGGCGAAACCCAACAAAGAAATTCCTCGATCTCAGCCAAAGGGATCCAAACTTCGTAGTACATGGCTTTGTAGACGACGTGCGTCCATACCTATGGGATGCAACAGCGTATGTCTGCCCAATCCGGGATGGTGGTGGTACAAAATTAAAGATTCTCGACGCCCTTGCCGTAGGCGTGCCCCTTATCGCACATACATTTTCCTGCAAAGGCATTGCTGTTAAGGCCGGAAAACACGTTTTATTTGCGAGTTCCCCAGAAGAGTACGCAGATCAAATCGACAAAATCCTAGACGACAATGAACTGAGAAATTCCTTGACCATTCACGGACCGGAGTTTATAAGAGAGAATTTCTCATATGAGAACATCGGTAAGAATTATTCGAAATTAATTTCTACGATATTAAAAGAGTGCCCGGCCGATGAATAGCTTCGTTTCCAAGTACTTGTTTTATTACCCGGCAACATTGCTAAAAGCTGAAAATATTTCGCCCTTATTGAAAGTTGCACGCCAATTCCAATATCAACCCAAGGCCAATATAAAAGAATATCAAGAAATCAGGGTAAAACGTTTACTCGAACACGCTTTCAATAATAGCCAATTCTATCGCGAACTATACTCAGCTCATGGTGTATCACCGAAGGACTTTTCAAGTCTTGGCGATCTCAAAAAGTTTCCAACTGTTTCCAAACAAGATATTGTTGAAAGCTCTGGGAAGATAGCGACAGACCAAGCTCGATCCTATTTTGTCACCCATAAAACGACTGGAGGCTCTACCGGTCGAGCAGTCACCGTAACAAAAAATGCTAAGGCACTCGCTCATGAGCGCGCTGTTACCTGGCGATCGTATGAGTGGGCAGGGATTTCTGTTGGAGACCCACAAGCCAGATTCTGGGGCGTCCCTTTAAAACAGTTGAACCAGGTCAAGCACAAACTGGTCGATATAATAGCTAACAGAAGACGGTTTTCTGCATTTGCTATTAGCGATGAAAACTTCGCCAAATTTCATGCGGAGCTGAGAAGTTTTAAGCCAGCCTATCTCTATGGGTATGCCTCAATTGTCGATGCGTATGCACATTTTCTGGACAAGAACTCCCTGAGTGTACCCAGGAGCGCCAAATGCGTAATAACAACATCTGAAGTTCTTACCGACCAACTACGGACGTCAATCGAAAAAAAAACCGGCCTAAGAGTCTTTAATGAATATGGTTGTGGCGAGGTTGGTTCAATCGCGCATGAATGTGAGCAAGGCTCACTTCATGTGATGGACGATAACCTTGTTGTCAATATTTCTACCACGGATAGTAAAGAGGAAAGCGGAGAACTCATTGTCACTGACCTCCACAACTATGCGTTTCCGCTAATAAACTATGAGGTTGGTGATTATGGAACCCTGACAGACCACCAATGTAAATGCGGCAGGAATTTATCAATCCTCGATAAAATTCATGGGCGTGCCTATGACATATTAGAGACGGATACGGGTGAAAAGGTCCACCCTGAATACGTAATGTACATCTTCGAAGAGTTAAAGGCTAAGATTAAAACGATCACACAATTCCAAGTCATTCAAAATGAAAATAATTCGATAACTGTAAACCTGGTGACCGAAAGGCTTCCCGATTTTGGAGAGATATTAATAAATGAGCGAATAAAATCAAAGTTTGGCAACTCAGTCACCATCAAGATAAATTATGTTTCTAAAATACCAAGAGAAGCGTCAGGAAAAATGCGCTTAGTCAAGAAAATGCAGTCACCGCAATGAATCTACATTTTTACTGGTTTACGATAGAGTTAAAAATTCTATACCTTTCTTTTAATGCAATGCCAGCTCTTGCATTATTTAACTATGTCGCATACTTAGCGGCGTTTAACCAATTTACAAGTAAAACCCGGGTTTTTAAAATTTAATAAGACCGAATCCGAAGGATTCGGGAAATTTCAAATGTACATAGATTCACTAGCCCTGTGATCTCCTACTGAACATTTAATTCTGGTGCCTGAGGTGGTGCAACTCGGGTACCCTCAGGGTACTTTGTTCCCCTCGGACCCACTTCAGTAACATTGCTGGTATAAGCACCAATATTATCACCATTCCTCCCCGAGGTTTTTGCGGGCGAAAGGGCCGTCAGCCGATAATCTCTAGCGTTCAGGCCAACAAATAATGGATCCTTCTCAATACTATTTTGATCAGGGCCTGGAGCGCTGACGTTTAAAGTGAAGGGATCTCCTCCGTACCCAATACGTTGCCACTCCGACAATGATGCAGCCTTTACTTCGCTTCCGCTGTATAGGCCGATTACTCCCTGAAAGCTTGGGTAAAAGAGATTATAGTCAGAATACGATATCGACGGAGTTTTCCTGTCTGACCTAGAAAGCGCATCACTTTGGTAAATAGTTGATATACCGCCCGATCTGAAAAAGACATTGTTAAAAATTTCAACATCGGCAAATCCTCGGAGGCTTATGTCACCGCCGTCAACAGTATTATTGTAGACTTTCAAACCACGATTCTGACCCAAAGATTGATCAGTAGTCTCGTAGATAAACGCAGTTGTCGAATAAACGACATTATGTCTAATCTCAGTATTGTAATGTATTCCTTGCTCAGGAACGCCCTCATTGGTGTTAAAGTAGAAAGCAAGCTTTACATCATGGATCAGGTTTTTCTCAAAAATTCCGCCCTTTCTACCTTCATAATCCGGAATCTTATGAAAAATACCTGAATAGACATCATAGATCTCATTGTTATTAATAATTACGTCATGCATACGATAAGAAAGAACACCCGCAGCATTCGCATTATCAACACCTGCAACTCTTATGTTGTACATGACATTGTCTTGAATGCGCGAGTTACCAACATGGTCCATCCGGACTGCAGCCACATTAGTCCCGGAACCAGCATCTATACCATGAATAATGTTATTAGATATCAGAATGTCTGAATTCTCTCGACCACTTCCGCTCATTACCCAAACACCGGACTGCCAACAGTTCGTTAATTCGAGCCCGCTTATTTCAACGTATTTTCGACCATATAGGACGATACACGGAGCTTGGAACTTCATATCGATCACAACTTTTTCTCCAGGATACCCTAGAAATCTAATCAAGTTCCCATCAGCACCATCATTTGCAGGACGTATCCCCCAAGCTTTCGTTGAACCTTCGATCGGATCAGGCTCGGTGTAAACTCCCTCGCGGATGTAAACGGTTTGGCCTGCTTCAAGGGTTTGTGCAGCATGCTGAACCGTTCGCCAGGGACCGCTCCCACCTTCTCTCACAGCACGGCCATCATTACTGTCTGAACCGGAGTTAATATCAACATAAAAAGCGCCCTGCTCAACTTCTTGAGAATAAGAAACCGATGCAATAAGGGAAAAACCTAAGAACAAGGTGACGGCTTTTAGCGCAATGATGGCCTTCATAGAACCTCTACTCCTGAAAAAGTGCTCTACTGTTATTCTACATCAACCGAACGAATGAGCCTGTAAAACAAGGGTGCTGAATAGATCGTTTCTTTATGAGAAGTATGGCGTTAGACCCAGTTACCCTAGACACGCTCGTAAAAGTTGACCAACTTCTCAAAATAGACAGAAGGCCGGAAGCCAGATTGGTAGCGCCGCGCTGATTGCCCTCCAAGTTTGCTCCGAAGACCGGGATCGTTTAACAACATACGCAGCTTCCTGGCAAGATCCTCTCGGTTCTCAGATTCGAATAGCAGGCCGTCAACTCCGTCCTCGATAACAGTAGGAATGCCACCTACGTTAGAGCCGATTCGCGGCTTTCCCGCTGCCATGGATTCAACCAGAACACGCCCCATCGCCTCTGTTCTGGAAGGCAGCACAAACACACCGCAGGAGCCAATATGTTCAGGCATTTCGTCAGGATCGACAGGAGGATGATAGAAAATATTTTTGCTTGAACCTAAAAGTGCATCCAACTCCGACTTGTCAGGGTAATAACCAAGAATTTTTAATGTCCAGTCGGGATAGTCTGATGAGATCGAATTGAAGGCATCCACGAGGATATCTAGCCCTTTAACGTACATAGGAAATCCAACAAAAAGTACCTCCTGTTTATCATTTACGTTATGAAATCTGGAGGCGTTCACATAGTTAGGAAATACACCTATTACAGGCCTGGGCAAGGGCAAAAAGTAGTCTACTTGACCATGGTAAAGCAATTTGATCCCATCTGAGTTCTTAAGAACAATCCTTTCTACAGAAAGCATCGCCTTTTTTTTAATATACCTCTTGAGAGGCGATTTAATTTCAGCATAATTCCAATCACTGGTATAATCCCCATTTACCTCCACCACGAGTTTCGTCCCGCTCAATTTAGCGACTATAAGCCCTATTAGCCCGGTCTTAAGCGGGTCGTATGTTACGACCATGTCATAGGAATACGGAGATCGAGCAGTCCAAACTTTAAAAAATGACAAAAAAAGAAAGCTCACTGCACTAAAGAGGGATTTTCCAAATGGATCCCTTACGCAAGTGACAAGGAAATCGCCATACTTTGCTTTTTCTTTAACTGGACCGCTCGTTAGTATGTCTCCATAAAATGACTCACTTAAGTAACGACATCTTTCCTCAAATGCATTAGATAAATTATATTTTGGACCGGGCGATATTATTAAAATTCGCTTCTTTTTTTTGCCTTTCATTTCTCGATCTCTCAGTTTTTGATATCAAATAGTCACCATCTTCGATTCGATAGAATACGAGGGCCAAAAATACCAGATGCCAAAATATTGGGTAATATAGTACCGATATAAAAGCACCTGCCGTAAGAAAACCTATAAGCGAAACATATAGTCCCTTTGCCATCGCACCCGTGCTTTCTTCAGTATCCCGACTCATTAATTTAATCATACTGGCCCTGTAATTGATAACCAAAACAAGAAAACAGAAGATACCAACAATCCCGAGCTCCGGTATAAGAGTAAAATATAGCGAATGTGATTGACGACCGGTTCGAACCCTAGTTCCTTCTTTAAAATAGGGACTTAAATGCAAGTACATATTTGACGTCCAGGGATAATTATTCGGGCCAACGCCAAATATTGGATTGTCCTTAAAAATCTCAAGAGCGGTGGTCCAATGTAGCAACCTAAGATTTCTGGTGCCATCCTCTTTATCGGTAATTGAGCTCATATCCTCAACATAGTCCTTTGGAAGCAAGGATAGCGCAATTCCACCCGAAAAAAGCGCAAGCACTGAAGCAATAAATATAACTTTCCAGCGCTTTTTCGCTAACCAAATCATAAACCAAATCACCGCTACCAAACCAACAAACCCACCCCGCGAATAAGTCAACACAATCGCAGTGGCTATAGAACATAAACCCAGGATCAAAAAGAAACGGAACTTTCGGTTCTTGATATGGAAGATGCTGTAAAAAACTATAGGAAGAGCACACACCATTAAAAGAGCGGAGTCATTTTCATCATATATGAACCCTCCTGGCCCACGACCTCCTGTGTAAATTATCCAAAACGACACAACGATAAAGAAACCAATAAACGACTTAATTAATATATTAAATTTTTCTCTTGTATCCACTATCAGCAAAGTTGCGAAACATGAGAACATCACCATGGACATAGACTTTGCGGTCTGGAAAGCGTGGAAATTATTGGTT
>Ga0098047_10000632_pt1 | contig 14090 bp, 19 predicted proteins | sample 12_taG_FD_92585 | JGI IMG/M metagenome (GOLD analysis project Ga0098047, IMG submission 92585) | Marine viral communities from the Subarctic Pacific Ocean - 12_ETSP_OMZ_AT15267 metaG | ecosystem: Environmental > Aquatic > Marine > Oceanic | place: Subarctic Pacific Ocean | collected 2015-01-16 | reverse complement strand
TTCCATTATATGTAGATATGGAAGTTTGTACTCCCTCATGGGCTACTAAAACAGATTTTGGTAAGGGTTTGCTCTTTATGCCAAAAGATGATATAATAGATTATATAGATTGGAGTGACTAGTGCCTAAAGAGAAGATAATTACTCCAGAACATTGGCGAAACATTATAAAGTGGAGTAAACATAAGAAACGTTCACGCTTAGAACGAGAACGAGTCTGTGAACTGATACATATGTTGGATGAGTCTATAGCTTTAACAGGGCTACAAAATGGAGAGTTGAATTCTATTTTATATAAGTTAAGAAAGGGGGGATAGATATGAAATGTCCAGCCTGTTCCATTAAGTTTGTTAGGAAGCATAATTGTAATAAAGCAGAAACTACGTTTTATATTTCTTCAGGGGAATTGACATGGACGTTACCACCAAAAAATAAGAAGGGGGATTAAATATGGCAAAAGTGAGTGTACATTTAGGATTTACATTTAGAGTTGGTGACTTAGCTACTAATCAATATGGACGTATGGATTTGTCTGTAGATCAGATTGATACTGAGCTACCAATAGATAAACAATTAGAAGACTCAAAACAAGCAGCGGAACAAGTATGGGCGTTTGTTAAAGGTAAGATTGACACACAGATTGATGAGGTATTGGATGAATCAGACTAAAACAGAGTCAGCAAGAATGGGAGTGTTAGAAGCCGTACTAGCTGAACGGGAACGGCAAGATAAGTTATGGGGAGATCAAATAGGTCATTCTGATGCGTGGTGGACTGTTATTTCAGCCGAAGAAAACGGTGAAGTAGCTAGAGCCGTTTATGAACAGAATGTTCCGCAGATTTATTTAGAGCTTATACAAACTTGTGCGGTATCATTTGCGTGGGCTGAGGCAATTTTAAGGAGGAGTGAATGAAAAATTCGGCTGAAGAAGTTATTGAGGATTTGTTAAAAAGTACTAAGTTAAATTTTCATAGAGGGTCTGACGATGCTTTTTTATATAGTCGGATTCCTTTTGGTATACCAGCCTTAGATAAGCTTACAGGTGGAGGAATACCTAAGAAACGAATGACAATTCTTTATGGCCCTACGAATGTAGGAAAATCCTATATAGCCTCACAAATAGTTGTCAATGCACAAAAAGCAGGAGGAACGGCGGCATGGATAGATACAGAACTATCATGGGATAGTGGTTGGTATGAAAAGTGTGGGATAGATGTGAAGAATATTTTAGTATCTCAGCCAGTAAATGGTGAAGAGGCTATGGATATGGTACGAGAATTGATGCAGAGTGGGGTAGATGTGATTGTTTTGGATAGTATTGCAGGATTAGTTCCTACTAATGTTGTGGAAGAAGAGTTTTCGTATAATCCTATGGCATGGCAAGCTCGATTTGTAAACTCTGCGCTACCTAAACTACTACCTAATTTAAAGAAGGGATCAGCTTTTGTGGCTATTAACCAAGTTAGAAGTAGTATAGGCCCAGTAGCTCTAGATAATATGCCGGGAGGTCTCGCACAGTCTTTCTTTGCTCACTTTTTATTGCAAGTGCGTAGGCATGGATGGATAGAAGATAAAAATAAGGTTAAGGTCGGGTTTGATATGGAGATACGGTTGAGAAAAACCAAGGTTGGTGGAGAAAATTGGGCTTCTGCTATAGTTCCATTTAGAGTGGAAGGTGGCATAGATGTTTTAGAAAGTTTTATTAGAGAAGCATTAGATAGGGGGTTGATACAGAGGGCTGGGGCATGGTATACTTATGGAGCGGATAAATCTATGGGTTTAAATGGGTTAAAGACATTCTTTTTAGAGAATCCAGCTAAAATAGAAGAACTTAAGGAGGCAATAATATGAGTGTGGATAATTATATTTTAATTAGAAAAGAAGAAACTATAAAGTATGTAGGATATGAAGAGTCTGCGTCTGCGGAAGCACCTAGTTATGCACGACCTGTCTTTGTTGCCCTTACTTTAAAGGATGCAATATTACATGCTCAGAGTTCAGAGATGGAATATGGATATCGTTTTGAATGGGGAGAGGAAGATGCTCCCTAAAGACTATACAGTACAAGAAACTACTATTGCGAAATGTTTATCTGAGTTAGGAATGCGGTATGAGCAACAATATGCCTTTTATCCGTATACGGTTGATTTTTGGCTTGCAGATATTTCAATGGTTATTGAAGCTGATGGTGTGTACGGACATTTACGTAAACGAGATATTAGGCGAGATAGTGAGTTAATGGATAGGTATGGGGTAGAGTATATTTTGCATATTCAAGAACTTAATAAAGGGGAGATTAAAGAGAGATTATGGCAGGGATTAAACAAATTAATAAAAAGGTAGACAAACCAACTAAAGTTACAAGGAAACCTAGGGTGAAGAATCAGGATACGTGGTTACTTAAACATTTAGAAAGGACATTACAATATACGAAGAAGTGGACAAATAAAGATGTATTCTATCCTTCCATGCTAGGTAATCCATGTGATAGGTATTTGTACTTGGCGTATAATGGACAGTTAGGTGATCAAGTTATTGATGCAAAGACAGCGAGGATTTTTGATCATGGTGGATCACTAGAAATTAGAATGAACAAATATTTTGGGCGAACAGGATTATTTTTAGCTGCGGAACAATCAGTTAGATTGAATATGCCGCCTATTTCAGGACGTTATGATTTCTTATTAAAACATGAGGAATATGGGAGAGTTATATTAGAATTAAAATCTATTAATGATAAAGGTTTTACAGCTTTAATTGATAGTCCTAAAGCTGAACATCTTTTACAATTACAGATTTATTTGAATTTGACAGGTATAGAAAATGGTGTGGTATTATATGAGAATAAAAATGATCAGGCATTGAAAGCATTTAAAGTAGTAAGGAATGAAGCTATGTGGAATGAGGTTTTGGAACGTTGTATGCGTATACAAGCCATGGTTCCTTTGACTATGCCTACACAGTGTACTGGAGAATTTTTCTGTGGATGTAGGAAGGTGAAATAATGGAAATAAGAGAGACACAATGGACACCTATAAAAGCATTAGGTAGGGCACAACAACAAATAGATGATCTAACTGTTCCTCCTTTAGGTAAGGAGATTATGAAAGATTATCAATTGACTTTTACTAATCTTATGAATGAAGATAATCGTAAATTAGAGGAGTATTTAACGGCATATGGTGGGTATAAAGCATATTTAGAAACTCAGTTAGCTGATATATCCTCTAAGAAAAATGCCTTAGAAGCAGCCTTTGATGAAGGGTATGCTACAGCGATTTTTCGTTTGGCTGAGGAACGAGAAGAGGAGGGTAAGAAGAAGCTAACTCGTGAAGAGGTACGAGGTGCGGCTATGTCGAAATATGACCAGCTTAAAGAACTTAGACGAGAAGTAATCGAACAAGAAATTGTCCATACTAGAGTAGCTGGGTTACTTAGTGCTTATAAAGCCGCATACGATGCTGTTTCAAGAATAGTAACTTTGAGAACATATGGAACTGACAACATTAGATATGGATAATATCGAGCCTGTTATGGATGGTAATTTATATATGGGCATAGATTGTTCAAGTAAAGCTATTCATAGCGTGTGGATAGATGAACAGGAACAGCTTATAGCTCAATGTAAATGGGGGAGTAAAAAGAAAAATTTTGAGGACAGATTTCTTGATTTTGGGTTAGACTTTTGGGAGTCTGTTAGTAAAATAAAAGTAATACTGAATGATTTGGTTCCAGTACAAGCTGCCGTCGAAGCAGCTATTTATATCCAAAATCCTAAAGCAACTATAGCTATAGCATCAGTGTCTGGCTTGGCTCGTTTTGCATGTTTTGTGCATGGGTTTGATTGTGAATTTGTTGATAATACCAAATGGAAAAGAGATATCTTAGGTAAGGGCAACGCTTCTAAAATAGAAATTAAAGAATTTGCGATAACCAAATGGGGTGACGATAAGTTTCCAGAACAAGACTTTGCTGATGCAGCTTGTATAGCATTATGGAAAAAAAGGAGGATTAAGAATGGTAGGAGGACTTAGAAAAGTTGATAAACCAATTAAAATTGGGTTTCATTCACCGATTGAAAAGGAGCCTAAAGAATATGAAGATCATTTTCCAGATGATCTAAGGACAATAGAAGAGGTAAAACAAAAGTATGGAAAGGTTGTATGGTGTCAGTATACTGAGTGTAAGTATAATGAGGCTGTACAAGGGTTACAAAGAACATCAGGTACACTATTACAGAATAGAGAATATGTTCCTTTAAATGAACAAGAACATATCTGGGCCAATATATGTACAAGAGATGAAATAGGGATTAAATTTGATCTTGTGATTACTGCTACGGGTTATAAGATTAAAGTGCCTTCTTGTTTTACAGCAGTATCAGGAGTATCAGGCCATAAAGATTGGAGTAGTCTACTTCAGGGAGATGGGTCACCATTTGGTGGGAATATTGATTCACAAAATACTAGAAATAGTGGTTATTAATATCAGGAGTATGTTATGCCTAAAAGATTTCCAGAAAAAGTTAAATTAAGTGCGATGGAAATGTATTTGAAGGGAGATCAACCTGCAAAGGATATCGCTGCGACCATTTCTAAGACATATAAAGTTCATGTAACGCCTTCTACGATTTATTCGTGGGCACGATCTGCAAATTGGAAGAATACGCAGATTGCTGCCCGAACAGAGGGTATGACTGCTGTACAGGAAAGGGAAAGTGTTCGCTTTGCTAGGCTTCAAGATGAACATTTAGATACTTATGAACGTATGCGTCACAAAGCTGACCATGAATTAGTGGGTTTGACATATACTAGAGCTTTTGATGCGGCTAAAGCAATTGATTTAGGTATTCAAGGAGAGCGTAAAGTTATGGAGGGGTTAATTAATCTTCAATTTGTACAGGATGTTTTAGGGGTATTAGTAGAAGAGATTAGTGATCAAGAAGTTCTTAAGCGCATTTCTGTAAGGATGAAAAGCTTGATGCAGAATAGGTCTGACAATGGCTAAAGAAGGAGTAACAACTTTTGCTAAAGCTTTTGATGTCCTAGCGCAGGGGTTGCAGACACATCAAGCTATACGCATGGGGAGTTTTTGGGAGTTTTTACGAGATGTGTGGTCTCAAGGGTTTGATCACCCAGAGTATTTTCAGGCATGGCATATAGGAGTTTTAGCTGATGATATTGAAAAGGCTTTAGCAGACGGGAAAAATTATGTAGCTGTTTTACCTAGATTCCATTTTAAAAGTACTGTTTTAGGACATGCTTTTAGTATTTGGCAGTTATTAAAAGCACCTAGAGATTGTTCTATATTATATTTATCGTATAGTGATGGCATGGCTAAATATCATATTAATGAGATTAATAAAACTGTTGCTAGAAATCCTGAATTGAAGGAGATGTTCGTAAGTAAAAACCCAAAAGCGGATTTTTCTTTTAGATATACTGTAAATAATAAGCCAATGGAGATTATGCATGGAGGTCTTTTTTCATTTAAACGAGGTATGCATGTTAATGGGGCGTTAATTGCGGATGATGTATTACGTGATCCAGAAAATCCATTGAATCCTGCACAACTTACGAAAGTTGAAGATCACTTTTTAACAGAATCTTTATTTATTCCGTTGAAGGGTGTTCCAATTATAGTATTAGGTACTCCGATGATGCCCGGGGATTTGTTGACAAAATTGCAAAATGATGATAGATTTATAAGTAGGGTTCTTCCTGCGCTAGACCCTACCCCTACTCGTAGGGTGCTTATGCCGGAATTATATAGTGAACAATGGTTATTACAACAGCAAGAAGCTAGACCAAAGTCCTTTGCTTCTGAGTTTATGTTGATTCCGCACTTTTCAACGGAATCCTATTTTGAACCTGAAGATGTTGCAAAGTGTGAAGATGTGACTTTAAGAAATTTTCCTGCAACAAAGGCGTATGAAGTTGATGAACAGGTAGATATTTTTGCTGGGTTTGATGTGGGCAAGAAAAGACATCCATCACATCTAGTTATTTTTAGGCAAATAGGTTCAAAAATTGAGCAGTTACATCAGTCATGGTTAGATGGCTGGTCATTTTCAGATCAAATAGAATATTTAAATGAGGTTGCTGAGAATTTTAAGATTACTAAAGGCTATATTGATAATACAAGAGGGGAATTAGAAGATAGGGGTTTGGCTAAAGCATGGTATCCTATACATTTCACAACGAAGTCTAAGAATATGATGGCACAGATTTTTGAACAGTATGTTCATTCGGGTAAGTTAGCTTTGCTTAAAGATGAAAGGCAAAGACAACAGATTTTATCGGTAAATAATGAATTAAAAGCTCCAGAAACACCTTTGGGACATGGGGATGCATTTTTTTCAATTGCTATGGCTCTTCAAGCCGCTTATGAGACGAGCAATGGTAAATATGTATCATTAGGAAGTTTAACTGATTGGCAATCAGCAATTGCGCCAGATATGGAAATGAATAATAAACGAGCTATAAATATATCTATTTCGGATAATGTACGTCGAAGAGCGACAGAAGTCGAAGACTCAGACGTAGGGACTCCACGATTTAATTTATCGTGGAGTGATAATTATAGTGACGAAGAACTTCAGGCTCCGAATCCTCAGTGTGAAGAATTAGTGTGTATGGAGTCGTTTTGGGTTCCAGAACGAGGGTTATGTTTATACTGTGGGTATAGAAAAAAGAATTAAATAATATTGGGAGGTAGATTAATGAGCATGACAATGACACCAACACAGTCGGAGCAAGAATTTTTAGGGCAGTCTTATCCTATAAGTACGCTATCAGAACAAGCACAAATAATCTTGGGACATAGATATTTTCTAAAGAATGATGAGGGCTTTATTATTGAAAATGACGAAGAACTTTTTACAAGAGTTGCTAAAGCAGTTGCTATTATAGATACTAATTATTATGTGTTGCCGGTGGAAGCAGAATTGTTAGAAAAAGACTTCTTTACTATGATGAGTAAGTTAGAATTTTTGCCTAACTCACCAACCTTAATGAATGCTGGTACAGAACAAGGTACGTTATCGGCATGTTTTGTGTTGCCGTTGGAAGATTCTATGGAAGGGATTATGAAAGCTGCACATGATGCAGCCATGGTTCAAAAATTCGGTGGTGGGACTGGCTTTGCTTTGTCTAAAATTAGACCACGAGGAGCTTCTATAAAAACTACCCATGGTATTGCATGTGGGCCAATTGAAGTTCTCAAGACCCTTTCACGAGTGTCCTCTATGATTACACAGGGGGGAAAGCGTGATGGTGCAAATATGGCTATCATGGCGATTGATCATCCTGATATTCTTGATTTTATTAATTGTAAGTCTATTGAAGGAGAAATTCATAATTTCAATATTTCAGTGGGCGTTACTTCACGTTGGATGGCATATGTCATAAATGATGAAGACTATCCGTTAATTAATCCGCATACTAAAGAAATTGCTGGGTATCTAAATGCACGAGAAGTCTTTAATACTATTGTTGCAGGGGCGTGGAAAAACGGTGAACCCGGCATGATTTTCTTAGATCAAGTAAATATAGATAATCATGTTGGTGATATCTATGGGGAAATGATTGCTACCAATCCCTGTGGTGAACAACCTTTGTTGGGTAATGAATCTTGTAATCTAGGGTCTATAAATTTGGCTAATTTCTTTGACCCTGACCCACGACATGAGTCATGGTCTTATCGAATTAAGTGGGATGAATTAGAAAAGGTGACTAGATTAGCAACACATTTCTTAGATAATGTGATTGATGCGAATTATTATGCTACGCCAGATATTGAACATATGACTAAAGCTACTCGTAAAATTGGCTTAGGTGTTATGGGATTTGCTGATTTGTTGATTCAATTGCGAATTCCTTATAATTCAGTATTAGCAAGAGAGATTGGTGGTATTATTATGGCTAGCATTAGAGAATGGTCTGATGATGAGTCACTAAAATTAGGTGTAAGTAGAGGGACTTTTCCTGCATGGAAGCAAAGTACGTACGATAAATTGACGGAAGCGTATAGAAACCATTGTAGGTTAACAGTTGCCCCTACTGGTACTATTAGTATGATTGCCGATACGTCTAGTGGCATTGAGCCTACGTTTGCGTTAGCATGGAAAAAGCAAAACATTCTTGAAGGAAAGACTTTGAACTATGTGAATAAGTATTTTGAAGCGGATGCGAAAGAATATGGGTTTTATTCGGAACAGTTAATGAATTATTTGGCAGAAGGTGGGTCAGTTAAGCAAGCACAAGAGGTGTTTAATTTACCTTCATGGGTGGTGGCTGTGTATGTAACCGCTCCAGAGATTTCTCCCGAAGATCATGTTCGTATGCAAGCAAGTTTTCAAAAACATGTAGACTCAGGAATATCAAAGACTATTAATTTTGCTAATAGTGCGACTCATAAGGATGTGGAAGAAGCTTATATGTTAGCGTGGAAGACGGGCTGCAAAGGAATTACTGTGTATAGGGCAGGAAGTAGGGAAAAAGAAGTTCTAGTAAAGGGCAATTTGGAATCAACAACTTTAGGGACTGAACCATGTTGTGATAATCCATATGTAGTGCATGAAGCTGGGTGCGAAGTATGCAAAACTTGTGGATGGAGCGCATGTTTAGTTGCGTAATTTAGTATAATATATTAGGGACTCTTTATATATATATATCTATTTAGGAGACAAATATGCGTAAATGGCTACAGAAAATTTTTAATTGGACGGCTATAGCAACAGGTTCTCGACGAACTGTGGGTACTTTAGCATTGCTTATAGGTTTGGGAGGATTAGTAGTGCTTTTTTTAAATCCGATGCCTTTGATAGCGTCTCTATTGCCAATACAGTTAATGGATGGTTCATATATTACGCAAACTTCTGTGCAGACCCTATTGAATTCTGTTAGTCAGGCCAGTGTTCTTGCTTTGAATGCGAGTATTATGACTCTGGTAGGACTATTTGGAATAGGTTTGCTTAGTAAAGGTATATATACTAATCTAAAAGCGTTAGGACGAGGCTTAAAAGCTTCTCCTAGAACTATTATAAACGCCTCAATACGCTTATATAATAGGGTTAATGTGTGGCGTGATTGGTTATTGGCGAAAATAGACTTCTTACAAACAGAAAGTATGAAGTGGAAACGGACTTTTCAGATCATGAAGAGTCCATACAGTTTGCTCAGGATGATGGGTTTTAGTCCAAACATGGCAGTCTCTTTCCTAATCGCAGGGTCAGCCGTTGGTGGTGGTGTTGTTGTTAATGAAACAGTATTCGCAGAACGAAGTTTTAGCCGTGGGGATAGTGGCGTATATTCTGCGCCAAGAGACGTACCGACTACATATGTGGAAGGCACAAATACGCTCCGGATTGACCTTGGTGCAACTCCGGTACGAGAAATTACTATAGAAAACGTCTCAGTCGGGACGGTTTTTACAGGGTCAGCACTACCTTCTGGAGAGGCCAATGTGGTACAGGTTAGTGGAAATCCGGCTGCTAGTGGGTTTAATGCTACTCGTTTAGAAGTTGGACATTTAATATTTGAAAACTCTCGTTGTAAAAAGTTAACTTTGACAGATATTCAAGCTCATACTTTAATAGTGGTTGGAAATGCCAGCGATGGTCAAAGTTTGGCTCCAAGTCCCGGCACAAGTCGTATGAGAGCTATTGGTGGTGGTCATCAACAAGCTGATGCCATGGTAACCTCCGGAGGTACCTATGACCGGATTTGGATTCAAGCCCCGAATTCCGGAATTAATGGAAAAATTGGAACCCTTAAATTAAGCAATTTGTACACTAAGGGTGGCGATTGTGTGCTGTCAAAAATGAATGTTGGAACAATGGAAATTTTGTTAAATGAGGTGGGCATGGGGGACGGATTTTCAACGAAAGAATTTACTATTTCAACGTCTGTAACAGCCGCCAACATATCTATTACAGACAATGTTGAAGTAACTATAGCTGAACCAGCAACATCATAATATAATAGGAGGATAATATGGCAATAGAAAAATCCGATGCACAGGTGGAGGGACTAACGGTTGCGGATGATGGATCGGTGACCGCCACGGTCAACTACAAACTAGCAGATGGCGGGACTGACATCACAAGGGTACGGGTAGATGTGCCTATCACTAATGCGACCAGCGACGAGAAGACGGCTGCGGCTTCACTGGTAGAAAAGGCAAAGGTACTTGCGGTAGCCTAGGAAGGTGCTTGATGTTTGAATATAGAAGTAATTTGCTAAAAATCGTAGATGGTGATACAATAGATGTAGACCTTGATTTAGGCTTTTCCGTTGTTTTAAAGAAACAGCGGATTCGCCTTTATGGAATTAATACTCCAGAATCAAGGACACGAGACTTAGAAGAAAAACGATATGGATTAGCAGCGAAAGCAAGATTACGAGAGTTGTTAGAAGAAGCAACCAGTATTACTGTTAAAACAGCGATTGATAAAAAAGCAAGAGGGAAATACGGACGTATTTTAGGAACGATTTATGCTGACGATGTTAATGTGAATGAGTTATTGCTTGAAGAAGGTCATGCAATTGAATATTTTGGTGGAAAGAAAAATAAAACTAAATGGTGGAAGGAGTAAGTATGGCAGTAACAGTATATACAGCACATGGTTGAGGCCCATGTACAATGACCAAGTCTTGGTTAAGAGACCACAATATATCTTTTATCGAAAAAAATGTTGAACAAGAGGGGGTAGCAGAGGAATTAATGGGGTTAGGTTATAAGGTGACCCCAGTAATTATAATAAATGGGACAACAGTAGTGGGCTATAATCCACAAAAACTGATGGAAGCATTATAGTAATAGAAAGGAGAAAAGTATATGACATTAGGAAATATGTTAAGAGAGAGAGATGTGCAGTATACAGCCCTTAAAGATGAGGTTACAAATACATGGCGAATTTTAAATACATGGCATGATGAGTTGAAGACTTTAAGTCCTGATGATGACATTCCTGATGATAGTAAAGCAGTAACTATATTAACTGAAGGGGGTTTCTTAGCGTTAATTAGAGAAGCCGCAAGATTAGGAGTGTTAGAGAACGTGACCTTTACCGATAGTACAGAGAATGACTTTGAAGAAGAGCGGCAGGAAATGAACGATAAAATAGTAAAATATGAGAAGGAGTTAGCTGTAGTACAAGTTCGTAATAACGAAAGTGAATCCTTTAGATTAAAAGAAAAGGCATTAGGGGCAATTCTTAAATTAGCCGCTATGTCCGATGCGACTTTATTGAGTGAGGACTAAATATGAAATTATCAGATTATTTACCTGAAGTTCCTGCATTTGCTCAACAAATGAGTGCTTTAAGTGAGCAGATTAACCAGTTTCAATTAATGAAAGCAGCAGGAGATACAGGCCAAGCTCCTACTATTGGTCTAGACCATGTAGTTAATACATGGGTTCGCCATCAAATGGCCTATAGACAGCAATTGGTTATGGACTTACAGACTATTTGTATGACGGTGGAAGAAATACGTTCTCCATTAAGTCATATAACGACTGAAGTATTCAGGAGAGGCTTACAATGGAAACCTTTGGTAGCCGATCCAGATAACAGTCAACTAGAAGTCTTTAGTAAGTTTATAAAAGACTGTAATGTCTTTGATCAAAGTCTGGAAGAGGTTTTGAGACAGTTTCACTTTGATGTAAACTCTATAGATGATGGTTTTATCTATCTTGCTAAAGAATATTATAGCTCTGGAGATGGTATATTACGGTCTAAGGTTAAAGAAGTTCGTAGATTGAATCCTTCTTTGGTAGAATTTGACTTAGATGTGTCAGGTTTGCCGAAGAATGCACATTTTCTCTGTCCTATACATAGAGAGCAAGTTAAAGATACTCCTCAAAGTTGTGATCAATCTGGGTGTCCTAGACAATGTCAACCAGTTATGTATAAATACTATCATCGTAATCAACAGATTTATTTGTTTGATTCTGAAGTAATACATATGACTAAGTTTTCTCCTTCCGAAACATATGGCTGGTCTCCAATATTAACAATCTTTGAAAAAGCACTAACGTTAATTGGAATGGATAAGAATCTTTATAGGTATTTCTTTGAGAGGAAGATGCCAGCGTCTATGGTCATGGTCACTACTGATGATCCTGAGAGTTTGCGAAGGGAACGAGCTAATATAGCGGCTCAGACACGGCTTGACCCTAACTATATTCCTATGATAGCTGTTTCAGCTAGGAATCAGAGAGGTCGAGTAGACCTTGTAAGGCTCTTCCATACACTACAAGAGATGGATTATCTTCCTGTTAGAGAGGAAATTAGAGAACGAGTAGCAGCCATGTGGGGAGTAACTCCTGCTTGGCAAGGCGCACCAGATGCTTTTGGTGGGCTGTCTAGTCAAACACAGCAACTAGTTGTTATGAGTCGTGTGGTTGAAGCCGATCAAAGACTCTTTCATGAAAAAGTATTCCCTGTTCTCTTAGATGCGTTTGGTATTACTGATTGGGCTTTAGTTCTGCCTAATCCAGAAGAGAAGGCTGAAGCAACGAAAATTAGTTTTGCTCAACAGAAGGTTCAGGTTGCTAATGCTTTGGCTCAATTAGGATTTACGGTTACCTTAAAAGAACAAGGAAGTGATTTGGGAGAGATAGACTTTGTTATTAGTGGCGAATATGTACCGAAGGCTCAGATGGAGGGAGAAGCGCAAGCTATGCAAATCGCACAACAGGAACAACAATTCCAGATGCAACAGCAGCAACAGGAACAACAGCAGCAGCAAATAGCTTCTGCTCAAGAGCAAGCTAATCAAACAGGTGAACCTGTGGAAGTTGATGTTGGAGGTGGTGGCGAAGGCGGTGGTGGCGAAGCTGAGATACAGGCCATGCTTAAGGCTGATAACGAAGCATCTGACTATGCAAAAATGCGAAAACTTAGCGATACGTTAATGCATGAGGATATGTATCCTGATCAAGACAAGGAAGAATAATGACTACTTCTAATGAAGCAGTAAATGGAAATGGAGAAGAGCAACAACCAACCATTATTACTGATAAGAATTTACAACTTCCTAAAGAGCTACGCTTTTATATTAATGCTAATGAACTTAAAGATTATAAAGGTTTAATACTCTATGAAGGGCCAAGAAAAGGAACATATGTAGATAGAAGCCAATTAGATGAAAAAGGAAAACCTAAAAAAATAAAGGATTATGAGTATAAGCAATATCATTATGTAGATGCTCGTCACCATTGGATTCAACAGCATATAAATAAATATCCACCGAAGTCTACTGGGCCTATTACCGTTGAAAATAAAGAAACAGGAAGGATGGAGACTGTTAGTTTAGACACGTTACATCCTGTTCCTAATCATTCTCCTAATCTACATCGGTATACTCAAGATGGTGAAGAAGCACATCTTCCTGCTGGTGTAGCCCACAAAGACAGTAAAGGAAATCACATCTCTCCTCATAGAGATGAATATGATAGAGAGATTATTGCACAGCAGAATCAAGCTCATATTCTAAATGCTGATAATCGTCAGAAAATACCTAGAGATGCCACTAATGTGTTTGTGGCTGGAAATGCAGAGTCTCCTGTACAAGCAATTTATAGGAATGTACAAGGAAAACAATTTCTAATCTTTTCTCCAGAAGAGGCTAAGAGAAGAAAAGAGATTCATTGGAAGAACCAAACTGAGGCTAGAAAAAGTGCAGATAGTTTAATAGATAAATTATCTGGAGATATTGACAATATAGATAATTGGTCGGAAAGTGATCAAGTTATTTTATTAATTGGTCGGATGGGTTTTCGTCATGGAGGAGATACTATTAATTTTCTTGCAGCCAATGAGGAAGAGCAAGAAAAGAATGGGGCAACAAGCCCTCAAAATACAGGAGAACGTACTGGAATAGGTGCATCATCATTAATAGCTAAGGAAGTATCTATTCAAGACGATGGTTCCGTAAGGTTCCAGTTTTTAGGGAAGAGTAAAATTCCTCACGATCATGTATCAACTGACCCCTTAGTTAAACGAATTGTACAACACGCATTGCGTGGGAAACAGTCAGGAGATCAACTCTTTCCAAGAGCTAAAGAGAAAACAAATATAAATAG
>Ga0098047_10000631_pt1 | contig 14091 bp, 16 predicted proteins | sample 12_taG_FD_92585 | JGI IMG/M metagenome (GOLD analysis project Ga0098047, IMG submission 92585) | Marine viral communities from the Subarctic Pacific Ocean - 12_ETSP_OMZ_AT15267 metaG | ecosystem: Environmental > Aquatic > Marine > Oceanic | place: Subarctic Pacific Ocean | collected 2015-01-16 | reverse complement strand
GATCCGGTGGCATTAGGCGAGGCGATTCGAGCTTACGCCGCCGATCTATCTATGGACTTTGGCATAAGTGAAACCGACCTGGCGCGGTTGGGTGGGTCGCCCCGTTCGGGTTATGCCATATCATTGAGCCGAGAAGGGGTACGCAATGCCCAACGGAGGGCCGAACCGCAATTCCGGCGCGGGGATGTGGTCACCCTTTCAAAAATTTCGGCCTTTTGGAATCGCGCCACCGGTTCAAACAACCTACCCGAAACGGGTTGGGAGGTCCATTATCCCGGGGCGCCCTTGTCGACCGAAGAAAAAGCCCAAGCGGTTAACGAGTGGAAAAGCCTCGCCGAGCTGGGCGTCGCGTCGCCGGTTGACCTTTATATGATGATCCATAATGTGAGTCGCGACACGGCGGCCCGCGAGCTCGAACGAATCGCGTTAGAGCGGTCACGGTTCCAAATATAGGAGATAGAAACATGTCAGACGAAACCCCGAACCCTGAAACAACCCCCGAAGCCCCGGCCGCCGAAGCCCCCCCGCAAACGGTACCTTATGAGCGATTCGCCCAAAAGGTCGCGGAAATTAAAGCCCTCGAAAGCAAATTAGCCGAAGCATCGCAATTAAGCGACGTCGCTAAAAATTGGGAAGACCGTTTTAAAAGTTTGTCGGCCGAGCACCAATCCGAAAAAAGCCAATGGTCGCAAACGACGGCGCTTTTAAAAGCTGGCATAAACGACGAGGACATAAGCGAGCTTGCCCGGTGGCGTTTTAGTAAAAGCGAATCGGAGGATTTTAGCGAATGGTTAGAAAGCGAGGCACCAAACGACCCGGTTTTAAAAGTGCATCTAAGCCAACCGACGGCGCCGACCGACGCCCCCCCGACACCTAAACCGCCGACGGCGCAACCCAGCCCGAACGCCGGAGCTCGAACCGCCCCGCCCCCTCGAGGGGAGTTTTCACCCGAGGCCGTACAGAATATGAGCATCGAAGATTTGAAACGCAATTACTCAAAAATCGCGGGCGCTTGGGGCTATACCCCGAGGAATTTCAAATAGTCCGATTTTCGCGTTTTTTAAAAAAACGTGCTATTCTCCGATCAAGCCCTCGGGTCGCGCCGTTATTCGCGTTCGGGCAAACTCGAAACTTTAATTTTTTAAGGAAAACAAAATGCCCATAAGTAACGCATCGTTAATTCCAAATCTTCGACTAGCCACAGCTCTCGACGCGGCCCTCCGTGTGATCCTTCATGACGAAATGAGCTTACGAACGACCGGATCAATTTTAAACCTTGGTTCCATTAATGGAACCGGCGCCGCCGACGCTACTATCCGTTACGCGGGCCTCGACGGGCTAAACCCATTCGCCGCCGCCGGCGAGGTTGCCGTTGTCGCTGAAACGCCTTTTGTGACTGCTAGTGCACAAATCGCGGTCGGTCGTTGCGCTCTACGTCGGGACATTTCCGACCTAGCGGTCATCACCGGGCTACAATCCGGCGACGTCGACCCGATGCGCCTAGCACAGAGCTTCGTTGGAGGCTTCGAACAGTGGTTCAATATCCTTACGTGTAACGCTATCAATACACTAACAACGACCGTAGGCGCTGGCGGCGTGGACATGACCGTTGATGATTTTTACGACGCTATGTTTGCGCTCGAGATCGCTTCGGTTCCCGGACCCTACACGGCGCTCTTATCTCCTGATCAACTCGCAAATTTCCAGGATTCGTTACGTGCTGAAGGTGGCGCCGCCCAATACATGCCGGCGACCGCAGACATGTTGCAAGCGAAAGGACAAGGCTACCAAGGTTCGTTCCTTTCGATAGACATTTACCGTTCTGATAAAGTCGTTATCGATGGCGCGGGCGACGCCCACGGCGGAATGTGGGGTCTTGGCGCCATGGGATACAAAACAGGATCCGTTGTGAATCCTCTCGGCGGTTTTGTAACTAGCCCAAGCGCTGAAATTGTCGTCGAATTTGAGAGAGTCGCTAACGCGGCGACGACTCAAATCGTCGGACACGGATATATCGGCCTCAGTGTTCTGGAAGATCTGCGCGGCGTACAAATTATCTCAGACGGGCCATAATCTCCCTTTTGACTCCCTCCAAATTCCCGCCTTTCTCGGGGTTTGGGGGGTACTCTTTGGGGGGAGTCATCCCCCAACCCCGAAAACCCCGAACCCTGGATTTAAAACAATGGCGAAAACCTTTCAAGGCCGGAGCGTAAACGCGTCCACCGGCGAAAACCGATTATTCACGGCCCCGACCCCGAAATTTATTTTTATGCACCACCCAAACACGTGGGATCTAATAGAAACCGACGACGGTTTCGAAATTCTCCCGATGTTAACGAAATTCCAATTCATACCCGGCCTGAATGGTATTAAGCACCGATCAGGCGGCGGCGTCGATTCGACGGCCGCTCGAGCTGCGTTTATGGATCAAGGCTGGACCTTTATAGAAAACGAAAAGGGCGGCGACGGCGGTTATTTGCGCGAATTCGACGGATACATGGGAAAAATTTATGTCGACAAATGGTCGACCCCCCGTTCGTTAGGGCATGGGACGCGAGCTCGCGTCGTTTGGGACGTCGATTTAAAAGGTTACAACGACTTTCGCCGATCTTTAGTTGTAGACGGATCAATCGAAAAGCCCGACCCCGCCGCGTTAAGTTGGAAAATTGAGCTTTTAGAAAAGAGGATCGGCCGAAAAGTTAAGAGCTCGCATATTCCTAAAATCGCCAAAGACCTCGAGGCCGCCCAAGCGAAACAAGCCGCCCTAAACGAGATCACTAGCACTAAAAAAACCAAGGTTAAAACCAAAAAAACGGCGACGAAACGTAAAACCACCGACGCGAGGGTTTGAAATGAGCGACGACAAAAAAACACGCGCCGCGATTGATCGGACGGCCGCGAGAATTCAGCAACAAACCGAGAAAACCGGCCGTCGTATTACTTACTCGGACGCCAAAGGAAAAGCGCGAGAAATTGCTGTAAACTACAAACGCAAACAGGGATAAACAGACATGAACGGTATTATTGAATTTATCTTCAAACTAATTTTTCCGAAGGCCCCAGGCTGGATTAGTACGCTATTAACGACGGCGATTCCTTCGGTTTTGTCCTTAGTCGAAGCTATTGACGACGCCGCCGAGAAAACCGGCGCGGAAAAATTCGAGTTTGTGGTTCGCGAGGTTCGGGAAATGCTAGACGATAGTTTAGATTCTCTTCCTGAATGGGGAGAAATTTCAGAAGAAGCTCGGGATCGAATCCTCGGCGGCCTCGTCGAATTTGCTGTTTTCGTGCATAAAGTGGCCGAAGACGAAAGCCCTAGAAAGGCGCGTCGGAAGGTTCGACGGGCAATAAAAAGGATCGGCAAATAAAAGTGAAACCCTCCGTATTAGAACAGATCGAATCTTTGGGATACGCCGTTTTTGAGGGCGGCCCCTACGATTTGAATTTGTTCGGGATTCGTTCAACAAACCGGACGGCCAACCAATTTGATGATCTCATTGGTTGCGCCTATTTGGACGGCAGGACGTGGCGCGTTCAATATTGGCCCTCAACGACCGACCCGGGGACGTTAAACGGCGAGCTCGCAACACACAACCCAAAAGGGGCGGCCATATTAGCCTCCGGGCAATACCGGGGAGCGTATAAAATCGGCCCCCATGGTTCGACGAAATACGCCGCGTTAACCCAACGGGGCGCCGAGGTTACAGTTTTTCGCGACGCTACCGGCGACGGTGTTTTAAATTTAGATCCCGACACGCTCGAAACGGGTTGGTTTGGGATCAATATACACGCGAGCTCTATGCGCCCTTACGCCGACGAAAAAAATACAGCAAAGGTGCGAAATTGGTCGGAGGGTTGCCAGGTTCACGCAACAACAGCCGGGTTTCGCGCTATGATGGATCTATGTCATAAACAGATCGAAAATCACCCGTCATGGGATTCGTTCACGTATACTCTTTTAGATCAATGGTGGTAACAAATGGGAACGGCGTTTAAATTTAGCGGCCCCGAGGGGCTCCCCCGAATGATCAAGCGAGGCGAAAATCAAACGCTCGACGTTACATGGTTCGAAAATAACGCGGCCGTGATCGCGCCGGTTGCCTCTGCGACCTTTACCTTAAAACAAGGGGCGACGGTGTTACTAGACGGTGTCGCGGCGACGACGTTTGGCGGCCCGACATATTCGGCGACGTATGATTTAAGTGGGACTGTTACCCAAGATTTAAACTTTTCCGATACGATGCTCGAGATTTGGGAGTTAACCGACGCACTCGGGACAAAGGTCACAGCTCGCCGGTCGGGGCATTTGGTGCGGTCTATTCTATACCCCATGGTAACGGATAGCGATTTAGTCGCCCGACACGCTCGGATCGACGACATTAGGCCGCCGACGGTTCCTAATTTTTCGCCCTATATCGATCTCGCCTGGCAAATGATAAACCGCGACCTTTTGAAAAAAGGCCGTCGGCCCGAGCTGGTTTTAGATAGTTACGCTCTGATCGATATGCACGTTTATAAAAGCCTCGAGCTAATTTTTCGGGACGCGACAACCTTTGTCGGCGACGGCCGTTATTCTGATCTCGCTGATCGTTACGCTATGGCCTATGTCGACGAATGGGAGGTCGTACAATTTCGATATGACCGAAACCAAAACGACGCCCTCGAGGACGGCGAGCGCGAAGCGGCGGCGCCGTCGATTTGGCTTGGCGAACCCCCGGCGGGGTGGGCGGTCGTCGGATATGACGATGTTTAATACCCGCGAAACTTTGATCCGTTTAAACCCCGGCGAATGGTGCTTAATTTCGCTATTGATCTTGGTTGTTTTTGGGGGGCTTTTAATATGGGCATAATGCGCCAAGTTATTGAGGATTCGATCAACGTGATCGAGGCGCTCCCGTTAGCAAATTTACGACTCGCGCCGCCGTCGGTGAATGCTAGAAACATTCCAAATACGATAACCGAAAGGGCTTTCTCGGTAACGATGCAAACCGACAATACCGACAAATTTCGCGATAAATCCCCCGGCGGCGTTATGCGTTACGGCCATACGTTAACGGTCTCGCTTTTATGTCGGCTTCCTCCGATGGATCAAATGGAGGGCTATAACGACGCGATTGACATAGAAGAAAAGATCATTTTGGGCATGTTAGTGCAGGCAGATCTGCCAAAATACCGCACTCTTTATGAAAGGAGCTCTCGCATAATCGAGAATTCCGGCGAATATGTTTTAATCGAGATCGATTTCTCGATAGAACAAACCGCTAGTCTCTTCTAATTATGCCTTTCGATAAAAACCTAAAACGATTGCGCCAAAACTTAGAAGACCTCGAAAAAGGCGCATCGAAGGTTATCGAGTGGACGTTACATAGTACCGAATGGAAGATCGGTAAAGAGATCCGCGAGAATTGGCCGATTGACACCGGTTTAAGTTACGGAAAATGGGGATTTGAACCGTCTGAAATTCTCGAGGGGCGCGTAATCTTTAAAATTTATAATCGCGCGACGGTGGCCGAACAAAGGCGACGTCGGGGGGTTCGCCCGCTTCAAAGGGGCGGCGACAATAAATACGCTAAATGGGTGTACGCGAAAGGAGACGGCATTTTGCGCCGACCAATCGCCCCCGGAATCGTAAAACATGCTATTATCACGGCGACACCGACGATAGAAGAAAACTTCTATCGGATTCTCGATAAGTATTTAGCCAAGCGAGGAAAATCAAGATGACGCTCGAAAAAGCCCAAAAAGCGCTAGACGATCTGAAGTGGGACCCCGCCGAAAGATTCGCCCGCCGACCGTCAGCCGAACAGGATGTAATAAGAACGGCGACGTCCGTTTTCGCGAAAGCAAAAAAGCAATATAAACCAGGCGCGGCGAAAAAAGCCGCCCCTAAGACGGCGAAGAAAAAAGCGCCTAAAAAGGACGAATAATGCCTGAAAGTGTAATTGTTAAAACCAAGCGCGACGGAACCCTTACGTTTTCCGATCTCGGCGGTGTGAATACCTTTACCGTCGCTTTCGAGGCGGGCGATCTATCGATCACCATCCCCGGCCCGACCGTAAACAATTTCCTCGACCGTGGGCGCATGACGGTTAACCCTAGCATACGGCTAGGGGATGATCAGCCAGTCACGGGGTCGTTCACGGCCTATTTGAGAGATTTTGACGACGGGGGCGCTGGAGTAGATACAACCCTCGCCGAAATTATCACACAAAGCGGTGTCGCGGCCGGCTGGACTTCGACCATGGGCGCGAATGGTGAGGTTTTCACGCTCAGTTTGTTGTGGAATATCGCGGGCGTTATCCACGGCGACCCGGCCGATCACACATGCCGGCTCGACTATTGCTATGTAACGGGGGCTATGTCAGAGTCGGACCCCGACCAAATCTCGATCAGTTTTACTAGTTACTCTCTGTATCCTGTATTGACTTAAAAGGGGGGTTTGATGCCGCTACTAGGGGCCGGTCGGAATGTTTCGCCAAGGATGCAAAATTATATTGATACTTGGCTAATCGATCACGGCTGGACCGGCGGTGGCGGCGGCGGTGGGGCTATGTCGGAAAACTTCGACGATTCTCTAAGCCTCCCCTCGGGTTTTACGACCTCGGGCGACGCTAGTTGGTTTGTCCAAGGCACCACCTTTTTTAGCGCCCCGAATAGCGCCGAAAGTGGAAACATAGACAATAGCCAGACAACGTCTTTATTCTTGGTTCGAGACGGCATAACGGTGGGCATGACTATAGCTTTTGAATATAAAACCGACACAGAAAACAATTGGGACAAATTGTTTCTGTACATAAACGGCTCGATAGTGAACAGTTGGTCGGGGAATAGTGGCGGCTTTCAAAGCTACTCTACACCCCTATCCTTAGGGCTCAACACCATCGAATGGCGTTACGTGAAAGATCATAGTCAAAGCGCCGGCGCCGATACCGTTTGGATCGATAATATTGTCATTTCATAAAAGAGGAAAATCTCGATGCAACCCCGCAAACATCCCCGAAACATCCCCCGAAAACCTCACTATTTTTCGATTGAGTTAAACGACGTCGGCGAGACGACTTGGCGTATTCCGTCAATGGCGAAAGCCGCCAAGGTTTTAAACCTTTTACAAACGTCCGGGTTTGTCGACGCCGCCAAAAACGCCAACGACGGCGAGGAAATTGTCGCGAATCTCGGCGATAACCTCCCCGCCCTTTTCGCTTGTCAGGGGGCGTTATTGGGCGTTTGTTGGTTCCACGAAAGCCAAGACCTCGAGACGCGATTACGCGATTTTAAAAATATGTCGCATTATGGCGAAGAAGTTTACGAGGAATTGCACGAATCGGGTTGGGAGCTCGGCCACGTTCAGGCCTGTTTTGTCGAGCTGGTACAAAAGGTCGTCGATTCGTTCGTAAGTCAAAAGGACATCGCGGAGAAAGTTAGTTTTTTGGCACCAACCAAGGGCAAACCGAACTAATCGCGCTCGATATAGGTATTAATTACCTCGGCGACCCTTGGGCATTTGACGAGCTAACACGCGATCAAAAGATCGATTTAATGGCTTACTGGCAAATCCAAAAAACCTCGAATACGTCGCGTTGGCTTCAAAGTCGGCCGGCGACGTTGCGCGATCTTTACGATATACTGTTGACGTCGAACAATAAAGCGCCCCGGGAATTGTTCGAAAAACCTAAAACCGGAATCGATCCGACAATGCGTAAGCATTGGAACAAACAAACCGACTCGACGCATAGCGCGATCAGTTGGTGGACGGGGTAAAAAATGGCCGACGACCGAACAGTTTATAAATTCGAGGGCGACGCTTCCGGGCTTATTAAAGCCTCAAAAAAGGTCGAAAGCGCATTAGGCGACGTAAAAAAGGAAGCTAAAAAGGTTGACGACGCCCTAGAAGATGTCGAAACACAAACCCACAAAACGGCGGCCGGTGAGGTCGTTTTAGCCGGAACCTCGGCAACTGCCTCCGTGGGCATGATGGCCCTCGCGGGGGCGGCGGCGGCGGCGGCGATAGCTATCGCGGCGGTGGCTGCCGTTATTGTAGCCATTGTCGTCGTTTTAGTTGCGTTTGCTGCGGGTTTTATTGCGGCGGCGGTCGGCGTCCATAAATTGATCACGGCGGCCGACGAGCTCTATAAAGAAATGGAACCCCTGTACAAATTAGGGGCGCTCGATCCGGTTGACGAAAAGCAATTAAAAGCGATCAAGGAGTATACGGAGAATTGGGAGGCTTTAAAAGTCGTTTTTAAAGACCTTTTGATCGCCGTCGCCGGAAACCTGGCGGGCGACCTCGAGAGTTTGTCGTTCGAAATACTCGTTATATCGATCTATTTGTCCGATCTCGCGAAAGATTGGCTAAAAACAAACTCGATCATTAAAAACTCGATCATCGAATACCTCATAGGCCCCATTCGCGACGTACAGCATTATTTACGGCTCGTTTTATGGCATTATAAACCGATTATCAAGGCGGCCGAATATTTCGGGATCGTTTCAACGGGTACATGGGACAAAATGGCCCAAGGGATCGAGACTTTAGACGAAAAAGCTCGAAAACTCGTCACCACCTTTGTCGATAAGGGATCCGATTACTTTGTCGACCAATTAGGTAAAATGACTTCGGGAATGGGCGCCGCCCGCAAAAAAGCCAAAAAGTTGAAAGAGAGTTTAAAGGAGGTCGGCGATACCGCCGGAGAAGCGGGGGAGGCCCTCGAGGAATTCGACCCCAGTAAAATCCAATTCGACGACGTTAAAATCCTCGTCGATGGTTCCTTAGAGGACGTATCGGGAAAAATGGCGGGGATTTTCGGCGACCTCGCCGAGAATATGTCGGATCTAACAGATCCTACGGGATTATTTCGGGATATGTTGGGCGAAATTTCGGATAGTTTGTCCGTAATCGCCGAGGCTGACTTTTCGACTTTAGAAGGGAATCTATCGGCGATCTCCGCAATTTCGAAAAGCGTTGGTAATATGATGAGCTCTATTATCAACCAACAAATTCGAGATAACGAAGAACTAACGGACAAACAGAAGAAAAACCTAAAAATTCTGTTCGCGATACAAAAAGTCGCGGCTATTTCCTCGATCATAGTCGACACGGCGTCGGCTATTATGCGAGCTTACAGCGAGCTCGGTCCAATCGCGGGCGGAATCGCTGCTGGTTTAATTGCGGGAATTGGTGTGGCTCAAACAGTCGTTGTAGCAAGCGAGCAACCCCCGTTCCATATCGGCGGGGTTATTCCGGCCGCCCCTGGGAAACAAGGGGTTATGATTAATGCGCTACCCGGCGAGTCGATTTTAAACCGCGAGGCGACGGCGGGGTTAGGTGCCGAGGGCGTTAGCGCCTTGAATAGCGGGGCCGGAATGAACGGAGGTATTACGATTGAAATGGTCTATAAACATAGGATCTTCGATAATTTCGTCCAGCAAAATATTTCCAAGGGTGGCCCCTTACGAAATGCGATAAAATCAGGTCGCCGAGTTGGGCACCGCTAGGGGTTAAAAAAATGTCGGATAAATCGAGAGATCTTTATAGGGGGCTTTTAATACCCGACGGCGATTTGTCGCGAATTTGGGCGGCCGAAAGCACCGTCGACGAGGCCGGAAACCGCGCCGGAGTACCCGCGACGAGCTCGAAAACCGAAACGGTTTTAGAGGCGAGCGGCCACCAAACAGACACCGGCGACGGCGAAACCCTCGAGGTTTTAACGTCGAGGGGCGGTTATGGCGGCCCAGGGGGGGCGGGTTTTGTTTGGCGACAAACCGCCGGAGCGGTTCAACAATACCGGGGTTGTGACGTACCCGGGGTTCCTTCGACGTGGGAAAATGTCGATTACAATTCGTCTTCGACTTTTAATTTAAACCCCGACCTCGTAAACGTTACCCGCACCGACGGATCCGATTATATGCGGGTGGTTTACGAATTTTCTTCTGGCGGAAATGCCCGGGTTGCTACTAGGAAACGCACCGGTGACGTTTGGGGGGCCGAGACGATTATCCACACGGAACCCTCGGCGGGGTCGCTTTTATTAAACCCGTCGGTTTTAACTCTCCCGACGGGGCGCCTTTTAGTATTTTTCTTGGTATACGATACCGAGGTCGTCGGAAACCCCCAAATACAACTTCAGATGAAATACAGCGACGACGAGGGCGCGACGTGGGTTATCGGATCTCGATATGCCCTAACAGATCCTCTTAATACCGCCGTTTATGAAATAGAGCGCGTTAGATGCGCATATAAAGACGGTCAAATCTTAATTGTCATGCACGCAAAAAACCAAACGACGGCTTTAGAGGATGTGCTTTTACAGTTTGCGAGCGACGATTTAGGAACTACCTTTATCCTAATTACCGAATTTTCCGGCGTCGACGAGGATAACGCCGGAGGCTACCCCGACATAGCGGTACTCGACGGGGTTTTCGTCGTTGCGTGGATTCGGCGCGGGGTAGCTTTTCAAATTCCGACGGCCCAGCGTTTGGGATCAGCCTACGAAGATCTAATACCTACCAACGCAACAATCTCCCTTTTTACGGGTTTCGATTCCGCCTCCGTATTCGGAAATAATTTTGCGCAGGGCGAATTGTCTCTTTGTTCCGACGAGGACGGCGTTTTATATTTGTTAGTCACAAAAAACCCTCGGACGGAGGGGCTTTGTTTGATCGCTCGAAACTTGGAAGGGGCGTCTCTTATCGGCGGCCCGGGTTCGGGTTCGGGTTGGCAAGGAGTAGGAAAAGGGGGCTCGACCTCCCCTAATTTCGGCCGGTGGTGGGGCGCTGATTATGAGGGGGCGGGGTTTTCCGCCGTTCAGCCTATCGGTTACACCGCCGAACAAAATCGCGGGCGCTTAGTCGTTGTACATAGATACATGAATAGAGGAACACAAGATCCCATCGGCGAGAATAGTCTCTGTTTTTTCTATCTCGGAGGCTTTTCGACGGTAACTTTTCCTGGGTTAGAGCTTTTTAGAACGGATACGGAAAGGGCGGGGCTACCCATTTCATGGGTTCCGTTCGGGATGCCTATCGCCGCCGAGCATGGTTGTTGGATTAGGAATAACTTCGGGTTTGCGCCCCTTACAGAAGGTATTTTTTCGCCAGGTCTCTTACATTTACAAATGCCTCCCGGCGGGCGCGTGCATTATCAAATAACCCCCGCCGAAGGTACGGGAAATAACCAGGTTTTATTCAGAGACGGTTTTATTGGTCGGTTTACTTACGAGGTCGCGGGGGCCCCGTCGTTGCAAATGCTTTGGGCGCGGGTTTGGACGGCGGCGGCCGGTAATACCTACGGCCAACTAAACATAAACATAACAGATACAGCGTTAACAGTAGAGGACGGCGCCGTCGGGGGGGTTTTGGCGACAATACCGAACGTCGTCGGGCAAAAACGACAAATTTTTTGGGCGGTTCGCGGTATTGAGGTCTTAGATAACCCCACCGGGGCCGAATGCGCTGTATGGTGGCGCGAGTGGAGCGTAAACGAAGATCGTCAATGGGAGTTGTTATATCAAGGCCCCCTCGGGATAACTAACGGAGGCTCGAGCTCGTTTGTCCATTGGGGAGATCGGGAGATTCCGACACCTTCGGATCAATTTTGGTACGAATGTCATGTTTCCTGCGGCGCCCAAACGACGGCCCCGTTTTACCCCTTTGTCGGTCGACAGCTAGCCCAAGGGCAAGTCAACCCCGACGATTTATTTCCTCGGAATTATTCGGCGTCGCCCCTTTATGTCGATTCCGACACGCGAATCGCCGCGATTGACGGGCCGACGTTTGAGGCCGATCAATGGACGATAACCGCCAGACATTTACAAGGGACGGAAAACGTATTCGCGAGCGTTAGTCCCTCCCCCGCTAAAACTTGGCGAAGTAAAACAGCTACCCCCGGCGATATAATAGCATTTCAAAGGAACCCCGACGGCGACGACGCTTGGTCGGCGAATGACTTTTACGCTATCCATTTTGAAAACGTCAATTTTAAACGGGCGCAATTACAAGTGCTAACCGGCGGGGTTTGGGTCAACGTCGTTAACATTTCCTTTTACAAACAGTTCGAATTCTCTCGGAATGGGCATAGCATACGCCCCGCCGGTGACGATTCGAATAGTTTTTATGCCTATTACAACGAATTTAAAGGGCTAAAATTCGAGTTTAACCCCGATCCGCTTTTCGGGAACCCGCAAATTGCGACGATTTTAAGAAATTCCGAGGGTATCGCTTACGAAGGAACCGCTTCAAAACCGACGACGCTTTTTCTGGACCCCGACACGTTTAATTCCGCGACGGCCCCAACCTCGGGAACGGCCCATATCTGGTTTAAAAACATGACCGTTTTACTACCGGGCCCCGTTTCTAGTACCCCTTTTGAGGGGATCCGACTTCAGTTATGCCAATCGGGAACCCTACCGCCCGAGGGCTATTACGAGGCCGGAAATATCATACCCGGGCCGGTGGCCGTTTTCGGTTGGGATTATTCCCGCGAGCGAAACATAACCAAAACGCCGAACGTCGAACTAACGACGTTGCGCGATGGGACGCGACACGCTTACAAAGCGGGCGACGAACGGCGGCGCGTTCGGTTTAGTTGGGCCGAAGGTGTCGACGTTACACAATTACGCGAAGAGTGGGGCCTCCCCCTCGATCCTGATTACGTCAAAGCTTCGGCCGCAGGGGGGCCGGTTGCTCTCCGTCAGGACGGGCCCCTTTTAATGTGGGGGCTTTTAGACCGAATCGATGGGCCCGGTTTGCCGGTGGTTTACATTCCGAAAATAGACTTTTCTAACGCAGGATTGCCAAATTTCGACCCGCGACAATATGCGAGGGGCGCGATTTACGGCCGGACGGTTACGCCGATAACCCTCGAAACCGTCGTCGGCGCCGAGGAAAAAACCGAGGTCTATCGCGTCAACACCGTAACGATTGAGGAAGAAGTGTAATGATCTATCAAAAACCGCTAAGATGGGCCGAAATGCTCGACGACTTAACGTCGGTCGAGTTTCTGTTATCGGTTACGCTAGCGGGGAGGGCGTTTTATTTTTCGACGAGGCCCCGCGTTTTATTCGACGAGCTCGGGCGCCCTATCCAATTTGACGGCGGCCTCGAGGCCGAATGGACCGACGCCCTAAATTTATTTAACGAATCACCAACGCTTTTAGCTATCCCGCTCGAATTGTATTTTTCGGAGGACGTCGCCGAGCTGGTAGCCAATGGTCATGAATTGTGGAGAGGAACCGGCGAGCTTTCGTTATGGATTGAGGGGCGCCCCTATGAGGAACGTCTAATTTTAATCGACGGAGCTATCGTCGACCCGTCCTACGGGGCCAAAGGCGAGCCCGTTAAATTTTCGTTGGAATCTAACGGTTTTGAGGATACAAATTTAACCCATGGGCAAAAAGATCGCGTTCTGCCCTCGACGTTTCCTTATGCCGATAAGTCGGCTAAACTACAGTATTACCCGATAGTTTTTGGCGCCCCCGGAATCTATAACGACGACGGCGCCGTGGGGGTTATTCCGGGCTCTCCAGCGCCGGCGATAGATGTTTCGGGGGGAACGGTTCGTTTTTTGGCGGCGGGGCATGAAGTTTTCGCAACAAACGCGACATTTATTAACGTGACAAAATCTCCGATAGTTAGCCTTTTAATCCCGCTCGAGACTACATCAGACTGGGCAGGTAAAACTGTTACAACGACCGTCGCGGTACCTATTGGGGCGGGGTTTTTTGATCTCGGCGACGAAGTTTGGGTCGCTTGGGAATACGGGGGGGCGCTTTTAAACGACCGAAGAAACGGCGCGAGATCTGGCGCGGGGGAGTTACTTAGCTATTTCCTACGTAGGACGTCTTTCGGGATAGACACCGGCGCTTGGGAGGCGATATACCCCGAGCTAAACATAAACTTTAGATTTTCGGGCTATATAAACGACGCCGTCGGAGTGTTCGAGTATGTCCGAGATAATTTTATCCCCTTGCTTCCCTTGTCGATTTATACGGCGGGCGGCCAAGGTGTTAGCGTTTCGATTTGGCGCCGCGATGCCACGAAAGCCGACGCCGTGGGTACCATAACCACCGGCGGCGGGGTCGCTCGAGTTACTTTGGT
>Ga0098047_10000629_pt1 | contig 14093 bp, 35 predicted proteins | sample 12_taG_FD_92585 | JGI IMG/M metagenome (GOLD analysis project Ga0098047, IMG submission 92585) | Marine viral communities from the Subarctic Pacific Ocean - 12_ETSP_OMZ_AT15267 metaG | ecosystem: Environmental > Aquatic > Marine > Oceanic | place: Subarctic Pacific Ocean | collected 2015-01-16 | reverse complement strand
TTAGAGCGTCATGGAATGACAATCGGCATGTAGAAAAATTTGCAAAGTTTATAGAAACCAGTTGGCATAAATCTTATGTTTCGTCTTATAAAAATAAAAAATATCCCATAATAAGTGTGAACGTCTGCGATGATAACATTCGTAAACTTATGGATAAATTTGAAATAAGTGAAAGAAAAACCTACGAGCCTTCATTATTTTTTGACATGTTGTCTGACAACAGGCTTGTATCTGCTTTTGCAGGATTTATTGATGGAGATGGATGTATAAATTATCAGCATGGCCGTAAGGATTGTATGTTGAGAATTAAAATTCATTCTAATTGGAAGAAAAATTTGCAAAATACTGTTACAAGAATATCTGACATATCAGGTTTCAAGTTGCCGAAAGTTAGAATCAATAATCAGGGATATTGTAACTGGGGCACAGGTAATAATGAGTTTCTTCGATGGTATAAAAAGAAACTCGTAAAGTTAAAGTTGCCAATTTTGGCAAGAAAATGGGATAAGGTTGATTTATCTGCCAAGAGTGCATATATTATTGCAGAGGAAAGGCTAGTTTTAGCAAAAGAATATCGTAATTTAAGCAATAAGGACTTAGCAAAAAAATTAAAAGTAACAGAAATTTGGGTCTATATTTTAAGGAAAAAACATGAATTCTAACAACGAACATAAGGAACACAGTCTGTCGAGGCCAAAAATTTGGCTTACGGCAGACACTTAGCTCACCTTGGAGAGGATGGCTTTCGGCTTGAATTGCTGAATAGGCCATTCAGGACAGCCAAAGACCATGATGAAACAATCATTGCTAACTGGAATTCAGTTGTGAAACCGGGCGATACAGTTTATCATTTAGGTGACTTTGCCTTTAATGATGATCTTGTAGCAGAGTACGCTGAAAGGCTAAATGGAACAATTCACCTGTTCTTGGGGAACCATGATACGCTTCCTCCAGAAGTGCTGGAGCGACACTTTGCATCGGTTAAAGAATCGATGGGTTTTGCCTTTGATTGCACACCGCCAATGGCGAAAGAATCAAAGCATTACGAGTTGCATTTGCAGCATTATCCCGGTCGTTCTATTCCGGAGAAATTTAACATTGTGGGTCACATTCACAGTGCTTGGAAGGTGCAGAAGAATATGCTTAACGTAGGAATCGATGTTAATCACCTGCGACCCATGCCCTTGGAAAAGGTTGCGTTCTATATCAACGCCGTAACGAACTTTTATGACGGCGACGTTTGGGTGGGGGGCCATCCTGCAAATGTTGCACACGATGATCGAGGAAAAACAACTCACTATTACGATGAGGAGTAAATGTTATGAATGATTTAGGAAAGGGATTGGCGACGGTGGGCATTTGGGGTGCTGTTGCTGTAATAGGTATGGCTTCCAGTCCCGCAGCAGCAATGGCTTCTATTCTTGCCTTCTTGGCCACTTGTGCTGTATGGTCTGATTAGTAGAGTTTAACAATTAAGGAAAAAGAAAATGGAACAGCGACAACTGTGGATGAGTCGGATGGTGGAAGAGATTCCTGATGATCAATTCGATCAGGCTATCAAAGACGAGCTTATTGCTGAACTTGAGTCAATGTCTAGTAAGGACTTTGAACTAGCCGCCCTGAACAACGATAATGTTGTTCTGTGGTCGTACTTCCAGACGAGAGGAAGAACCTATAACGATCTAATTGATACGCTTAATGGTTCATAACATGCCGATAAAGTAGTATGTTCAATGACTACTATAAAGATAGGCTTCTTTTAAATCAATATGAAGTAGGCGATATTGTTCAATTAGACGGATCAAGTTGTAAGGTGTCTCAGCATGGCCTTGGACAAATACTAAGCATATCAGAAGAGCAATGTTCTGTCAAGATCAAATGGCAGGGAGTTGGTGAAAAATGGTATTCTCCAAAGACAATTAAAAAGGTAGATACAGATAAAATATCATTTAATAAACGAGTGTACGAACGCTTATATTCAGAGGAAAATTAGCGTCTTTGTCTAATATGATGTATGTATGGAGTGGGATTCTTCAAAATATGGTGTAGGTCAGATAGTCGAAACCGACATGGTTATCGATGGAGTCACCGAGAAAGTCGGTGGTGAAGTCCTTGATACAAGAAATTTCTATAATTTAGAAGAGGCTCAGGTTTTTGTAGACTGGTTTACTGGCGAGAAGGGATGGTATCACATATGGGACGATGAAGAGATGATAGGATACAATATCCTGATAAGACCCTCTACCATAGTCAGAGTATATCACAGAGAATATGAAGATTAATTAGAAAGAGAGTATTGTGTCGAGAATATCACCGATTAAAAGAGAATGGCTTAGAGGAGATGTCGTCTACTGGCGAAGTTCAGGAAGAAATAAGGGAAAGATTGGAGTCGTTAAAAACGCTTACAAATTACCTGATGGCCCCAATGGGGCACGACGGTCTTTGCAGGTAAGGTTTCGTGGGGAAGAAAGAACCGTAACTTCAAGCCATAATAATTTTGCGTTCATTGGCATAGGTATTGATCACAGAGTATACGAGAGATTATATGAGGAATAAAAACTGTGTCAGACAGTATAAATAAAAACGTTCCGTATAACTACGTTGTTGCTCGTGATGACCCAGCATCACTTTATTATCTGATTAAACATTTCAAAATAACTCATTTTTTAAATAAGTCAGAAGGCAAGATTTCACCTGTTATGGATGAATCTTTTGATCAGATAAAAGAAGATATGTCTACCTTCAGGCTAAAGGCTTATTATGTAAGAAAACACGACTTTGGCGATCATTGGGCCATTTATATGCTGACCGTGTTTGATGAAGAAAAACTTGAAGATATTTGCTTTCATATGTTTTTGCGAGATAAGTACAAACGCACCGAGGATTCTTTCAATGTTAACATGAAATCTTTAATTAAGAAGCTATCTCCAGAACATTAAAAAAACTGGCTTCTATAATATGTTAATGGAGCAACATAATGGCACAAGATCAAGGCAAGTTTGAGTGGGGAATATCGGGTTCATCGGGCTGGCAGAACGTTTCCCAAAAAAGAACAAAACCCTGCTATCATAACAGCGACTACGTGCAACCTACAGTAGTCGCCTCTCCCGGCGAGTACATGATGGATGCTACGGGCAAAAAGAAAATTACCCTCAAGGGCTTGGCTGAAATCAAAATAGGCAAAAGAATGATAGCAGCAAAAGTTATGTGTTTTGATGTAGTAAAAAGAGAAGTAAAAGTCAAGGTTGACGATCCAGAGTTCAATCAATTTATTACTGTCCCTGCCCATAACGTATATATGATCAGAAAAGAATACGAAAGGCTTTACTCATCCGAAGATTAAAATGTTTAAAATTGGTGATAGAGTAGCTGATATCAGTAACATCGATAAAGTTGGCGTAATCCAAGAAATACATTTTGATTATCAAGAGAATCCATACTACAATATAGAGTGGGAGTCTGGTGAGATAGAGTCCCTACATGTTGGATTGGCGATCAAGCCTCCAAGAAAGTATGTCAGAGAATACTATGACGAAACGCATGAGCGAATATCTTAATCGAGTTCTTCCTGTCGTTGTCTTGTCTAAAAGACAATTCATTAGTGTTTTCGCTACAGTGGTGGCCGTATTAGTGACGATAGAATATACCAGAGATGCCGGGAATCATATATGTATCGCGTTCGCGGCTTTGGTGGCTTTTATGGGAATAATTCTGACTGAAATGACCGATCATTTCGGCAGTTACAAGGATATGAAAAATGGGCGAGTTACAGGATCAGATAAAAACAAAGACAAAAGATCAGATTAAGGGTATCAAGAGAGCAGGTAAAGTTGCCGCACAGGTACTTGTTCATCTGGAGCAATTCGTTGAAGCAGGTGTCTCTACGGCAAAGCTTGATGAAGAGGCCGCTAAGTTCATCAAGGACAAGGGTGGAACAGCAGCATGTCTTAACTATCCTAATCCGGCCAGAGAGAATTGTCCATTTCCTAAAAGCATTTGTACTTCGATAAACGACGTTGTCGCACACGGCATTCCATCAGAAAAAGACATTTTAAAAGATGGCGATATTATCAACTGTGATCTAACTGTTATCATTGACGGATATTACGGTGATACATGCAAAATGTATACAGTGGGCGAGGTATCCAAGGATGCCAAGCATGTTATTAAGACTGCAAAGATTGCCATGAAAAAGGGTATTGAGGAAGTAAAAGATGGTGTCATATTCGGAAAGATAGGAACAGCCATTGATCGAGTATGCAGGCGAAACGGCTGCACATCCGTGTTTCAGTTTGCAGGGCATGGCGTGGGCTTGGCAATGCACGAACCTCCTACGGTTTGGCATGTCAACACCAACCTGCAACCTCCTGAGTATCAAAAGCTTAGAATCAAAGAGGGCATGGTATTTACAATTGAACCCATGATTAATCTGGGTCAGCCTCAATTAAAGGTTGATGAAATTGACGGATGGACAGCGAGAACAGTAGATGGTTCGTTGTCGGCACAGTTTGAACACACTCTGGTCGCAACGAAGACTGGATGCAAGATTTTAACGGAGCTTTAAATAGAACAGTGCATTGAAGATTGAAGATTGCGGATATGTGCTAAAGGATGATTATAATGGCTAAGATAAGGAGAGCAGGTGGAGGAAAGGGCCTAAAGGTAGGCGACAAAGTGGTTTACAAGGAAGACCCGGACGAAGTAGGGGTGATAGAAGATTTTGAAGACGGTGAAGTGGTTGTCAGATGGGCAGAGAGTCCTGCAATTTCGTGGGAGATAGGTGCTGATCTGGTAAAGTACAAAGAGCATGAAAGAGAATACAATAAATGAAGTGTATTTGATTGTTGAGATTTTATTGATATAATAGAGCAGTGAATGGTGACCTATGGATGCAGAAGTAGCAAGAAAAAGAGTTGAGAAAGCGATGGGGCCCGCCGCATTGAAGCAGGAAATTGATAAGGTCCTGAAAAAAATTAAAGTTGCTTGTGACATGGGTAATTCCTATGTCTATGTTTCTAATATTGGCAACACTGCCAACGAATATATTGCAATTTGTAATTATCTGAAATCTCTTGGATATGAAGTAATCAAAAAAAACGGCTCTACCTGCATCGAATGGTCAAAAGAACTGCCGATAAAGGCATCCAAAGAATATGAAAGGGAATATAATGCCTAAGTTAACAGCCGATGATGCACGAAATCTAATGGACCAAAGTTATAGCAATCTTCCTCTGGAGACTATTTACGAGAGGATTAAAAACGAGGCTCGTCAAGGCTATCCTTTTTGCAATATTTATAGTCGAAGTTTGGGAATCTTTTTGAAGAATAGTCTAAGCTCTATGAATGACTTGAAGAAAAATGGCTTTCATGTTGAGGTTAGTGACTTCGCTGAGGGTAATTACGAAATTCATGTTTCATGGAAATAATAAAATGAGGATTAAGTATCCACGAATCTGTCATTTTTCTTTCAGTCCCGGTCTTCAAAACGATGACCGCAAGCTATCGTCTGATGACATTTTCGAGGGTAAGGAAGTAGTCGTGACAGAGAAGCTGGACGGCGAATGTTTGTCAGAAAACACTTTAATAGATACAGATAAAGGCAAAATATCCATTAGAGATATATGCAAAGACATATCTAATTATCAAGTTATTTCATTTAATCAGTCAAATTGATGACTTTAGTACAAACGTGGCCAAGTTCGTTCGCAAGGGTCATGTACAAACAGATAAATTCTGGAAGAAAGACTGGAAACCAAACAAAAGAAAGGTAGTTGATGTTTAAGATTTTCACTTGGTTCAAAGTGCCCGTATATGTAGATTATTCTTGGTTATTTTTAGCGTTTTTAGCTTTAATGAACGGCAGTTCCGCCGCCTCTTCGCTCGGCGTAACTCCTGCTATGGGAGCACTATACGGCTTCGGTGCATTAATTTTGGTATTTGCTTGTGTGCTGCTTCATGAGTTTGGTCATATTTATGCTGCTCATAAATGTGGCTATTCAACCCATAGGGTAGTGCTAATGATATTTGGTGGTGCGGCCATGATAGACATGGAACATATGTATCGTACTCCAAAACATGAACTTATAACAACTCTCGGTGGTCCATTTGTAACATTTCTGCTTCTGCTTGCATCAATTGGATGTGGAATTTTGTGTGTGGATCATTTGCCTAAAGATCATTTTATTACTATGATATTTGGCTTCCTTGTATATGTCAATGCAATATTGTTCGTTTTTAACGCTATCCCGATGTTCCCAATGGACGGTGGGCGAGTATTGAGATCACTCTTGGGATTTTTCTTTAAGCCAGTATTTGCAACAAAAGTAGCATTCATGGTTTGCTTTGTGCTTGTTCCTCCTATATCATATATATTATTGACCCAAATGGGGTCATTTCTTGGAGCCGCACTTGTTTGGTTCGTTCTGTATATGGGATACAAAGAATATAAGCATGTAGAAAAAGAAGAAAGTAAACGTAACGATTCGATGGACAAATACAGAGAAATTTTAAGGAAAAACGGATATGGCTAATTTAGAAGAACGTGTCAGGGCAATGTTTTTGGGCGTATTTATCGGAGATCGTCTTGGTCTGCCTGTTGAGACATGGACAGCCGAACGTATCAAAGATCAACATGGAAGAATTACAGACTATGCTCCGTCCAAATCTGACTGGTCTGACGATACCCAGTTGACGTTAGCCGTTGCAGAGGGCTTAATTAAAAAGCCTTTATGCATGGACGCACAAGCAGAAGCACACGCAAGTGCTTATGAGGAAGGCGTTTATGGCATGGGTAAGAGCACAAAGAGGGCTATTCGTGCATTGTCTGAAGGTACAGCTTGGGATGAAGTGTCGTCTGACGGAACAGGTGGAGCAGGCTTGGGAAATGGTATTGCCATGAAGATTTCTCCTGTAGCTGCTTTTCATGCTTTGAGAGCCAAGGGCAGCATGGATGTCATGGACTTCGCTCTTGACCTTGCATCCATGACGCACAATACAGAAATGGGCCTGTGTTCAGGTATTGCTCATATGTATGCGATTTATCACTGCCTTAACCATAATAATAAAACCTTTATAACAGAAGGGTTTTTGCCGTTCGTGAAATTGTCTGCTGCTTACGCCAAATCAAGGTTGTCAGACTATGATGCAACATCAAACGATGATAATTTTATGGAGCATCTTAAAATTTTGGATAATCATTCATCGTATAACTTTGAACGCATCGTAGCCAACCTTGAGGGCGGATGTTATGCCTGCCATAGTCTGCCGTTTACTTACATGTTTTTCCTGAACAACAATAGCAATATTGAAGTTCTGTATGATGTCGTAAGTGCTGGTGGGGACACAGATTCCAATGGCTCAATGATCGCAGCCATGCTTGGTGCCAAACATGGTATGGACATTTTTCCCGATCACTTGGTAGACGGATTGAATCAGGAAAAGAAAGAGCGTGTATTGGATGTGGCAGATAGATTTGTTGAAAAATTTATGGAAGCTGGTGAAGCTGTATCGGTCACAGCCTGATTTATCAGGCTATTCGATGCCTTTTGAGGTTGGAGACTGGGTGGGATGCGACCTTCGGCCCGCAAAGAGCAAAGTGTTGGTCCGTGTTAAAAGTTTCGCTTGGGATCATGTAAAAAAAGATGATACCTTTTTTTGTACAGTAGAAACAGTTAATGGCACAAGAATTCATACAAAAGACAAGTTTTTATTTTCTCTTGAAGATATAAGGAAAGAGTACGAGAGAGTTTATGGGGAATTTTGAAATTAAAAAAGGGGATATCGTAAAAGGGACTATCCCCGGATGGATCGGTGGCGGGGATTTTGTTGGACTAGTTGTTAGCATAGTTGGTACAAAAGATATTTACACAGTAAAATTCATTAAAAAGCCCAAAAATTATGCTAACGCGAAGGGGCTCGTAAATAAATCTGATATCAACTGCATCATGAATCGTAAAGAATACGAAAGAGAGTATGATGAACTCGGATAAAAAAGAAGAAACCATGACAGATCAAGCAATGAAGCATATACCGCCTCTGTTCAAAGAGTATGGCATGAAGATAACCTTGTATTGCCTCATTGAATGGCTTAATGAAGTGCCAAATGATGGCGACTATATTTCTTCGCTAAAACATGATTTAAAGGGCGTTGCAGACAGATATGATAAGCGTTATGAATTTCTTGATTTAAAAGAGCCAAAAAACCCCAAGAAAGGGAAACAAAATGAAAGTCACAAAAACAACAAGAACAGAAGGAACAATCGAAGAAATAGCTGAGGCAGTCAGGCGAACAATCTGCCATGACCTGTCTGAAGAAGATGCATTGGATGTAGCCAGTACGATACTCGGTCACGACTTCCAGAGGGTTGCCGGTGAAAACCCCAATGCTGAGCCGGTATTCTTTTACGAAGAATCAGAGTCAGGCATCGAGGCATGAGTTTTCTGGAAATTCTATTATCATCTATCATTCTTTTGGCAGTTGTCGGATTGACTGTTTGCTACTATCAACACTGGAGCGGCAATAGAGATAAACGACTGGAAAAGAAGCGTATAAAAGCTAACAAGGAAAGCTGTCCGTTTCAAACCGATCAAGAAATACAATATTTTATAAGTGTCAAAAAGCGTACAGGGAACGGTAACTTTTATTTTTTTGACGATTTCTGTTACAAAATGACTGGCAAAATCATAAGAATGGATTATGATCAGAAACTTGCACGTATCAGATGGTCAGAAACTAACGGGTTTTTAGATTTAAAAAATTGGCTTCCTTGGGATGAAATTGATCCTTATTGCCAAAAAGAATATACAAGAGATTATGTTGAAAGCCCCAACACACGCTGATATAATAGGTCATGAAAGATGATCTGACAAAAATTCATGCCCTTGCAATAGAAACAAGACAGTGGGCAGAGAAGTTCAGAAAACAACACAAAGATCAATTTAAAAGAAACTTATCAGGTATGTGTGCTGTTGCATCCGCATACCTTTTTAAAAAGCTGAAAGACGAGGGATTTTATCCAAAAATAGGATACGCCAGAAAAGATATGACAGGTCATGTGTTCGTGATTTGCAATGACCTTGTTATTGATGTTACAGCGTCACAATATGGAAAAAGAAAGGTTACTGTATCTTCTCTGAAAAAGTTTGAACCGCCGGATTCTTGGCCAACAAAAGATTATGATGTTCTCAGAGATTTGAATGAACTAGAAATGGAACAGACCATATGGAGCAAAACACAACAATTTTCGACATACAAACACGAATGGGATTATAATGGCAAAATTTAAAGCAAAACATCATACTATCTGCTGGAAAGATTTTAATACTGACATAGACGCTTACAATGATGCCATAGAAAATGCCTTAACCTCCATAGGGCCTAGCAATATCATATAAAGGGAAATTTTTACGGTAGGTTGAATTACAATGTGTGGCTATTTTGAGTTCAAATTTAAGGTTTGTTCCCCTATCTGATTGTGAGGAAAAATTCTTTGATGTATACCTAAGAGGAAATTTGATCGGTGAAATTAAGTATTCACCGGATGAAGAACGATGCTATTTCAAGGCTACCTGCATCTGTACTTATTTTACCGATCTTGATATGCTCAGCATTATACACAGAATGTCAGAGCTAACATTGATTTGCAACAGGAAGCGAACATATGAGCGTTTGTACGAAAGTTAAGTTTGGATCAGACAGTGATTTAATAGATGTTGATTTAGGATATTGCGGCAAATATCATGTGGGTGACTTTCTCGATGTCACCGAAGTTACTGATGAACATTCTCATGCAGGCTTAATGCAATTCAAAATAATTCATGGTACATTGTATGCTGTTTGTAGCTATGTTAAAAACAGTACATACGATGAAAAAGTTATCGAGTTTAAACTTAATATGCAGCAGCTTGAAAAGTGTGAAATTCTACAAAGTGGCCTGCGAAGAACATATGAGCGAGATTACTTTTTAGACCCCTTGACAGGCTGATTTCTCAGTCATATAATACGATAGTGAAAAAGCTTAAATTGCCCTTAGTTTAGCAAAGACGGACATTTAGGGCGAAAATGCTCGCGTGCAGCGTTTGCTTATGTTGATGTAAATTCTTTAACATAAAGGACTTACGACAATAAAATGCTAACATTTAATGGGTCGGATTCTCCTTCTGGAGAACCTATAAATCCTATAAAAATTTAGCCTGAAATCGTAAAAATCTATAAACAAAGAACTTATGTTTTTGAGTGGAGCAAAGTGGTTAAAGGTGGAGCAAAGTGACATGCTTTTTTGGATTGCAATTGAACGATAGTCTTGATTCTTGTAATGACTCTTGGAGTATGCATATACCTCTCTGCTGGCATATTTTTCGCGGTTAATGATACCTTTCACGCAATCAAGGCCAAGAGACACAACAAGAAAGTCAGGAAGACAAAAAGAACAGTAAGAAAAACATACGAGAGATGCTACAGTGAGTAAATTAAAACACGAATGGATACATGAGCGTCGAGGCTGGTTTATTTTCAGTCGAAACGTAGTCGTTTGCAAACATTGTGGTGTAACTCAGGGGCAATTTCTTGATTATCTAACTATGTTTCGCAATGGCGGTCTACCAGATAATTATGATAGATGTGAGAATAGAAAGGTAGAAAGAGAATATGACAGAGACTACGAGCCACACGAATAAAACATGGAATGAATATATGGACGACGAACTAAAGCTACGGATTCCGACTTCTGTTCATCCTGTTAAAAAATGTGGCGATTGGTGGGACATTGATCTATCACACCATAACTGGTGGACTTATAGTGATGGGAATACCTACTGCAAACATTGCGAAATATCATCGATCAGCGTTCATTCATTAAGGCCCTGTCCCGGCCTTAATGTTGACAGATGCTACGAAAGAGAATATAATAAGGAAGATGATTAAAGTAACAATGGAGCATAAAATGAAGAAGCTTGACGAAGAAAAAACCGCAAAAATCAAAGATTGTCTTATTAAACTAAAAGAAGATGTCTTGGCAGAATCTCTTGCTTTTTCAGTAAGGCCAGCAGAAAAGGAAGACCCTTGGTATTCAGACCAACCTGATGAAGAAGCTGTTCATATTACTCAGGATGGAAAGAATATGATTGCAGTTCCTTATTATTACATTGAGCATATTTATCTTTTGCATGGAGTGGTTGACGAGATTATTCAAAACAGGGACAAGCGTTTGAGAAGGTGGTTTAACTCGCGGATTGAAGAATCTGGCCATAAATGGGATGGCGTTGAATGTAATAGATGCGGAGTTAAAAAGTATAATTTTGACGCTACATTGAAATGCGAGCATTCTAATGAGTGAAAAATATATACAATATGAACATATACAATATGAAGTCTGGTGTATCGACAAACGCGAGGGTGAAGAATGGTTCAGGGACTACGTTCTAAATTCAAATTGCGAACCACACGCCCGCAGAGATTTTTTGGAGTATGTAACAGAAGACGCTGCGAAAGGTAACAATAAAACATATTACTACCAGTTAAGAAAAACACGCTATGCCCCTAACAGGAGTGATATTGTGGCTGGAAAGGATAAAAAGATATCATACAACAGAACCTACGAAAGGGATTACTAAATGCACCCCGGTCAAGATACAATAGAATATGACGAATATATGAGACTTCACAATACCCATAGCTGGATTGTGGGTAATAGCATTTGTTGTGAAAAATGTCTTGTAGGCAAAAGCGATCCAGCAGCACGGCATCGCTGTGTTGGTGGTATATTAAAAAGAGAGTACGAAAGGGTTTATTAAATGACAATCTTATTGAAATGCGAGCATCCTTAATGGATAGGGAAAAAGTACAATACGAAGCTTGGTGTCGCTACAGAGGCGAGTATGATGAATGGTTCAGGGATGAAGTCTTGGTCGATGGCGAACTTAACGACGACAATGATTTCGTTGCCAACCGTAGTTTTTTAGTGTATATAATGAAAGAGGCAGAAAGTGGAAATCACAAACGCTATCATTATCAACTTAGGAAAGTAAAATATACAGTTAATAACTGCTTTATTATGTCTGGAGCAGAGCAAAGAACATCGTTTGAAAGAGAATATGAAAGAGATTACGATGTATGAAAGATACAGGATATACCGCTACGTTGGACATCACGAAGGAACCCAGAAAGACGGAACCGTTGAATGGAGATGGATACATCCAGAGTCGCCAGAAAAAAACCGGGAATAAATGAGTAATTTACAGGAATATCCAGACCAAGACTGGAGAGCCCAAGGATACTATGGCTCATGGATACTAAGACCACAGCGATACAGACACATGAAGTTAAAAGAGTTTGAAGTCATGCGTAAAGCAATGCTTGAAGTTGAGAGAGAATATGAAAGAGACTATAATAAAGAGTAATCAACAGAAACAAAGAAAAGGACAGATAAATGGCATGTTGTAAATCACAGAAAAGTAATGATGGAGATGGAGCATGTATAGCTATGACTTGGGTGACTATAGGATTCTTCATCGGAGTAATAGTTATGGCGATGTTAGACGTATTTCTCATTAGACCAAACCGCGATGCAAACCGCGATGCAATGTGGCGAAATGAGGCCGTAAAGGCCAATGTCGCTGAGTGGGTAGAGAATGAAGATGGTAGTGCTGGATTCCAGTGGATAGTCCATCCCAAGTCTAAAAAGGAAGAAAATGATGAGTAAACAGACTGAAGTAAATAAAAGGGGAAACGTGCCTGTGACGCTTCATACTGCACAAGGCTTACGAGGAAGTCTGTTGAGGATGAAAGAGATGAAACAATCAATAAAGCAGAGAACAAGGCTAACAAACTGTTGGATTTAATTGATGGATAATAACGGTCATAACTGGCATTGGGACGACGTTTTAAAGAGATATTTTTGCGATAAATGCACCATGACCGTAGGCGGGTGGTGGATGAAGGCGGGTGTAAGACGGTGTGATGGCGAACCAAGAAGGGTATACGAGAGAGATTATGACGTTATGATGTATAGGCTAACAGAAGAAGAAGATAAGATACAAAGAGAAATGGTAGCACCAAATGATGCTTTCCCTGATCAGCCTTGTGGGCGTTTTTATACGAACCGCGTTGGTCATTTATGGTGGGTGTTTAGTGATGGCTATAACTATTGTAGAAAATGCAGAATAAATGCCAGTAGTACATATTCGTTAAAATTGTGCCGTGCCGCGTATGAGAGAACTTATGAAAGGGACTACGATGGCGAGGTCTGAAGCACATGGAGAGCATGTTAGTGAAGTAATTGTAGCACCGAATAATGCTCAGCCGGTTCCAGATAGAGATGTGCCATTGTCTTATAATAGAAGATTACATAGATGGTGGGGCTTTGATGATGGAGGTGTTTATTGTAAATATTGCAGACTTCACTGTGGGGCCATAAAGTCACTGGAAGAATGTGAAGGACCTAGCACCGAATTGACATACGAGAGATTATATGATGAAGAAACATAAGTGGAAGTGTGATCCTCACCCTCCCTGTTATATTTGTGTATATTGTAGCACCGAATGGACAGCCGGAGATGAGGTTGAACCACCGGAATGCAAATGTCAACAAATATACAGGACCTATGAGAGAGATTATAATGTATTGCAAGAAGTGTGAATATAACCTGAAATGAATACGCAAAACGTAGCACCGAATCAAGTAAAACTAAGCTCTCCACCATCGTTACTGGTATTACTACTTTTTAGAAAACTAAGTTCTCCATCCGGCCCCCTCCTACTCTCTCTACTAAAAAACCCTATATTTAAAATAATAAATAATTTATTAAAATGCTAAAGTTTATCTTTAAAAACCCCAGTTGGACGCCTCAATCGCTACTTGAGGTCCTTATGTGGATAGCCTGTGGAGGAATGATTATCTCCATTATCTGGTCATACTTTGGCATGCTTACTTGATTGTAGCACTGAAATGGCATATAATACTTAGAAAGGATAAAATATGAAACAAGAAACAGTTGAAGAGTTTATTAAGCCTGCTTTGCAGGTAGGTTGTGTAGTGTCTAGCACCGAATCAGGAAGATGTGGAGTCATCACTGGATCACAGGCAACTGATGATGGA
>Ga0098047_10000627_pt1 | contig 14131 bp, 8 predicted proteins | sample 12_taG_FD_92585 | JGI IMG/M metagenome (GOLD analysis project Ga0098047, IMG submission 92585) | Marine viral communities from the Subarctic Pacific Ocean - 12_ETSP_OMZ_AT15267 metaG | ecosystem: Environmental > Aquatic > Marine > Oceanic | place: Subarctic Pacific Ocean | collected 2015-01-16 | reverse complement strand
AAATCTTAAAGGTGCAAGCGCATTAGAGAAAGCACTTGGTGGTGAATCTGTTTCAAAACTAAGAAGAGATTATAGAGCATCAAAAAAAGAATCAAGCGATATGGATATTGCTGGAAGTATTATGAGTGCATATTTTCAACAAGGTGGATTTGACGCATTGCAACAAGCTGCAAAACAGGGATTCTCAGCTCCATTAAAACTTCAGCCAGCAAGTGTTACATCTGGAATTACCGCTCCAACAGGAACAGGGAAATTTCAGCCTTTAAGTGTCACAGAGATGATGGGAGGGCAAAAGTCTCCATTGGCTCAATTAGGCTCTGGCAAAATACCTTTAAAAGATGCTATAAGCAAAGCTACACCTGTGGTAGATATTGGGGGGTCAGATTTAGTGACAGGGATAACGTCACATAGTAAAATGTACTTACCTCAGCTCCAGCAAGCTAATCTTGCTATGCCTAAATCTTCAAGTAGTGAGATTGTAAATCAAATTATGGAGGGGAATATATGGGCTAGGGAGGCAGCACAACAAGAATCAATTATGAATAGATTAGGACAGCTATCAAGGGCTGAAAACCCTTTCCCACAAAACATTTCCCCACTCATGGGACCTGAAATGCAAGGGATACCAGGGTCTTTTAGAAATGTAGGGTCGCCAGTTAAATCATGGGTTGATGAACTCTTTTCATCATTTAAATCTGGAGGAGTATAATATGACTAAAATATATAATGAAATATCAATTGACATGAATCCTGAGTCTTCCTCATATGGAGAAACATTACATGAAGATTCATTTGAACATGAAGGCCCAATGATGAAAATGTGGCATAAAGCTGGTGTGTATCCAGGAACCCCGGAATGGGACTATTATCACCCAGAAGGAGATTTGCAAGAGTCAGACACTACGGCTGAGTTTACTGGACAAACTATTGACCCTGGTACAGGAACTGATACAAGTATAATGACAGGCACAGAAGGTTATCAAGACCATACACAATTTTCAGAATATGGTAATTGGTATTTAATGGAAAGAGCAAAACCTGGAGGTGGGGTTGAATGGTATATTCTTGATGAAAATCAAAATACCCAGGAAACACATGATGGGGCAACCACGTCTAAAGAAACGGCTGTAAACAGGTTGAAAGATTTATGGGGAGGAATGCAATCAGGAGTAACTCAAGAAGTTGCACCAGATATTGACTATTCAGATTTTTCACAATTTATTGACGAATCTGGGGCTATTACAGATAAGCAAGGGATGGTTGATTATTTACAAACTGTAGGAATGGAAGATAAACTTCCAGGTGAAATTATGGGACTTTTATCCAATATGCCTAATTTATCTGTAAGTCGAGGAGAATTAGGACAAGCAAAAAGTAAATATCAATCAGATGTATATGGACTTCAATCTCAACTAAAGGGAGCAAGGCAAAAGGAACAATCAATGGCAGGAATGACAGGTATTTATAGTCCTACAGCTAAAGGGTTTGGAGGAGAGTCGTTTGCTCAAGGATTATATTCTCAACTTGGAGAACTTCAAGCTGGAGCACAGGACCAATATGGCCTTGGAGAAGAAAAAGAACAAGATTTAGCTACCTGGATTGCAAGTATGACTGGTGTTGCTTAAGAATATTACAAAGGGGAAATTATGGCAGATATATACGATTTAGTACAACAAGGATTAGCACGAGGAAGACGTGACAAGAGTCAATTTGATGACCCACTTATTGATATGGCATTGCAAATTCCAAAGATGATACAATCTGAGAGAGATAGAAAAAATGTTGCAAATAGAGACGCTATAACTAATATAGCTTCTTTGATAAATAGCGTCAATACTCCTGAAGGGTTTGCAAATATATCTGCTTCTCTTAATAAATTATCAAAAGAAAGCGGAGGGGATACTGAGCTTGATACGAACATAGATATACTTAAAGGAATTAATAAAAATTCACAACAAAACTATAATACTTATAAAGAAGGTATTGATAGAGGATTGGAATATATTGACTCTGATTCTTTTCCTAAAGAAATGAAAGATTATCAAGACTTAGGTCAAATTGCATTTAATGCTGATTTTAAAAATGAAGATGGCACTGGCAATACATTACAATATTTATATGCTGAAAAAGAAAAAATTAATACAATTATGGATAAGTTGGCATTAGGAACTGATGGGAAAAAACAAAGATTTAGCTATGGTGGGGGAGTGGATAGAGGAGTTTTACGTAAACTACAAAGACATAATGACCAAATAGATATTGCTGTCCAAACATTGGCAGGAGATGGAATCATAACAAAAGAAGAAGCATATCATATAATGGTTGGAAAGTCAGAATTTTATGCTGAAGATAAGAGAAAAGCATTGGCTGAAGCTAAATCAGTTATAGATTTAGGATTAAGAACAGATATTTCTCTTAATCGAATTTTAGGGAAAGCTTCACTTGATGATGATGACCATGATATACTTTCTGGCTATGATATTAATTCAAGAGAACTTGTTGGAACTGAAGCTGGACGTAAATCTATAGATGAAGATATTAAAGGTTTTATAAAAATGAATATGGATAGAACTAAAATAAATAATCAAAAACATAAAGATTGGAGCGGAAGAGATTATGACCCTACATTAAGATTTGGAACCCCTCAACATTCTGATGACAAAACAGATAAAGAAACTGATGCTTATGCAGAAAAAGCTGTGGATGCTCAAGCTGGTACATTAAAGTTTATGAAGAAACAGCAAGAATCTCCAACGAATATAGAAGAAGAATCTGAAGGAATGTCTTTGGAAGCAATGAATAGTCCTGTCTTAAAACAAAAGGTTTTCGATATTAATAAAATTAAAAGTGATTTGAATAATTTTAATGAAATAGGGCAATCTACTACTCATGTTAGAGATAGGCAGACTGGTCGTGATTTGAAGCTAAAAAAACCAAGAACTGAAAAAACTCAACTTGAACAATTATTGAATTTAAACTTGGGAGAAAATGTCTCTATAAATAGAATATATGAACTTAGAGACAAAACTCTTCCAGAGTGGAAAAATAGAAAGACTGAAATCACATCAAGGATGAAAGAAATTAGAAAATTGTATCCTAAATCTAATGACAAGGATATGCCTATATCTACGAAAGAAGAATATGAAAATATTCGTAATGAATTATCTCAGCTAAATTTCCGTATTCAACAAGGAAATCGATTTTTTGAAAGTTATATTGGAAGTTACAAAGAAAATGGGTGGGCATTAATAAAGAATTATGAAAAATCTATAAACAAACTTAATCAAGCTGAAAAAAATTTAGAAACATTTAAATCTAAACATAGAGCAAAATAGGATTATTATTAATGGCAAAAACATTTGATATAGCAAAAACTATACAATGGCATAAAGATGAATTTCCTACTCATTTTCAAGGGATGTCAGATGAAGAAATAGTAGAAAAAATTAAACCGTTTTCTCCAAAAGATTTAGATTGGGGTATATACGCAGACCCTACTCCTAAAGAACAAGAATCTTTTATGGAGAAACAGCAAGAACCTGATGATTCTCCTGGTATGGTTTCAAAATTACTTTTAATGAACCCAAATGAAATGCTCGCAGATGATTATGATTGGGCAGCACGTGCATATAATAATTCTCTTTCAGGAAATATGTATAAATATATGTATGGCAAAAATAAATACGATGTTGAAGAAATGCCTAATACATGGTGGCAAGATGCAGTTGGGCTTGTTCTTGGGATGCTTAATCCTGTTGAAGCTGCATTATTTGTTACAACTGGTGGTATTGGTGCGGTAGCAGGAAAATCAGTTGCAAATAAAATGTTTGGTAAAAGCTTGCAAACTGGATTAAAGTCAATACATGCAAATAGAAAACTTTATAATACCACAGCCACAACTGCTAAACTTGCAAAAGATAAGCTTGTTAGAAGGCATTTAATAAAAGAAGGAGCTATTGAAGGAGCCCTTGGGCTTGGTACATTTAGTGCAGCAGGCTCAGCTATACATGGATATGGTAATCAAGCTGTTGAAATAGCCGATGGAACAAGAGATGAATTTGATGATTCTCTAATATGGGCAGATGCAGGAAAAGCATATATGTCTGGAGCTGTAATGGCTGCTGTTGGCGGAGGCCTCGTTAAAACTCCAATGGCTCAAAAATTTGCAATAGCTTCAAGGAATGCCACTAAGCTAGGAAAAGCAGGACAGGCAGTTCCAAGCAAACTTGTAATGGAAAAATTAGCAACTAATCCTGCGATGCAAATAGCATTGGAATCTCAAGCATTTACAGCCTTTCAATTATTGGAAGAAGCAGTACTCCATGATGAAGCACCTTCAATGGATAGTTGGTGGCGAAAAACATTTTCAAATGCTTCCGTTATAGGTGGTATGCGTGCTGGCTCTAAAGCCTTTAGAGTTGCATTTACAAAAGAGCCTGGAAATGATGTATCAAGATATTTTCAAGCAAGAAGAAGAGTATATCATGAAGGGTTTACTGGCTCAACTCGTCCTTTAGGTCGTTCAGAAAAATTTATTAAAAGAGGACGAAGAAATTTTGAAGATGCCTTAGAACAATCTGTTGCAAAATCCAAAGAACTACAATCGCTTAAGGAAATCCAAAAAGAATATGAACAACTTCCAGAAGGAATAAGAACTCCAAAAGAAGTTTTAGAAAGAATTGCAGAATTAGAAAGTGAATTAGCTGCTTCTGCTTCCCAAGAAGGAATAGTATTAGGTAAAACCAAAAGAGTTACAGAATTATTGGAAAAAGCTACTGACGATGAAGGTATTGTAGATATATCAGTATTAACAGAAAAACAAAGAGGAGAGCTTGGAAAAACTTTAGCAGAAACAAATTTATGGATGTTGCAACTTTACGAAACTTTAAAAACTACTGAGGACGGTCCAGCAATAGCGAGAGAAATGTTTAAAGATATTCTTGGAAAATATCCTGAAGGTCAGCATGAAAAAGTAATCAATACAAGACTTAACGATAAAATTGATACTCATTTACAACTAAGTAAAATATTAAATGAAGGTGCACAGGGTAAACTTGATGAAAATGGAAGGCCTATTTCTAAAAAAGAAGGGAAAAAATTTGATAAGGAGAAAGAAAAGGAATTAAAAGAGCTTGATTTAAAAGAAGTAAAAAAACCCCTGAAAGATATGTCTGAAAAAGAGCTAGATAAATATTTTGATAATATAGAACCTTATTTAACAAAAGAATATCGTGGAACTCCTGAGGGTAAACAAGCAATAATGGAATTTTCTTCGCTCTTAAGATTCATTCTTCAGTCAAAAGGTGCTAACAAAGAAGAGATTTTAAAGCAATTAACAGATAAGGGAGAATTAAAGAAGGATGTTGGATTAAGAACCTTCGTAAATAGCCCTGAAGGCAAAAAATTTATCAAAGAATTAAAAGGTGAAAAGCCTGCTGATAAGCCTATTGAGAAACCTGTTGAAGAAATGACAATCGAAGAACTTAAAAATGAGTTTTCAATGTATAATTGGGGTAAAAAATATAAAGATGCAAACCCTAAATCACAAGTAATAATGGATATTATGACTCAAGCTGAGCTCATTAAAAGTGTGATATGGGGTAGAAGTAAAAGAAGTGATAAAGCAGGAAGTGAACCAATAACAGTCAAGCCTAAAGAACAGCCTATTGAGAAACCTAAAGAAAAAACTCAAAAACAAATTGAAGATGAAAAAGTTGCTGACCTTGCATCTCGTACAGGTAGAACCCCTGATGAAATAAGGGCCACAAAAGAATATCAAAAGTTAGATATTATGTCTAAAACAGGCGAAACGAAGTTAGATATTGAAGCTATTGATAGAGCTATTAAAGCTGAGATAGAAAAGAAAAAGACTACTTCTGAAAAGGCTGTTGAGAAAGCAACTGAAAAAATACTTGAAACTGACCCCTCTAAAAAATTAACAAAAGAAGAGAGTGGCCACTCAGATTATATAAATGAAAAAATAGATAGATTAAATAATGAAAACATATCTGATAATAATAAAAAGATTATTGCATCTGTATTACAGGATTTAAAAGCATGGTCTACAGGTTTAGATACTAGAGCAAAAAGTACATACAATACTGCTTATAGAAAAATTATTGATTATGCTAAATGGCTTGAAAAAAATGACCGAGGAAACTTATCATCTGATAACGAAACTACTTTAAAAAATCTTCAGGATTATGTAGCCCAAATTAAAAGAGATACCCCAAAATCAACTACTAATGCAAGGCATGATGCTCTTGATGGAATAGGAAAATTATATAATAGTTTAGATGTTCCATTTAGAAAGGATATAGCAAGAGATATTTCAAGTCGTAAAATTACATTTGGCCTTGAATCAAGAGCAAAAGGTGAGAAGATAGTTTATTTACCAAAAATTGAAGAGAATATTCCAAAAGTAGTTGACAAAGTATTGGAGTTAAAAAAAGACTATAAAACTACAAGTAAATATAATATTATAGAGAACGATACAGCAGATATACTTATAAAAACTATGTATGGCACAGGAATAAGACCTGAAGATGTTGTCAGTTTAAGATTGCATCCAACTGAAAAGAAAATAAGATGGCAAGAAAAGAAAAAAGGTCAAAAGCTTGAAGCTAAAGAAAAATATGACCCAGAGCTTTATGATGCAATTAAACAATATATGGAATCTAAGGGAATTGTAGAAGGTAAGTCTATATTCAGAACAAAGATTGTTAAGACACCAAAGGGTCCTAGAGGTGGCAATTCTTTAACAGCTAAAGAAATAAATATATTCGTAAACTCAGCATTAGAAGATGCTGGATTAGAGGCTAGATTTTGGGTAAGAGAGACTGGGGAAACAGGTGCAATTAGTGAGGTAAAAGGACTTCAAGCAGGTAGAATATTCCGTGCTAGAGAAGATGCAAAAAGTATAAAAGAATTTGGAGAATTTTTAAAACATGAACCTGGCTCTGAAGCTACTAAAGGATATTCTGTCCCTAGCGCAGAAAAAAGAGCTGCACGTTTACCTGGAGAAGTTAGATTTACTCCAGAGCAAAGAAAAGCTAGAAAAGAATTTTTGGATAAGTTTCAAAAGAAATGGAATTTATCTGATAAAAAGTTAAAAGAAGCTAACTTAGAAAAAGATGTGCTCGGAACCTTTGCCGATGGGATTATAAAGGTTGCTAGAGATGAATGGCAACCAAGTGATTTATTCCACGAACAGTTCCATAAAATGAAAGAGTTCGCAAAAATTACAAATAATGTCCCTCTTAAAAAATTAATACTTCAAGCAACTAAGCTTGCAGGAAAAACAAAAGAGTACAAGCAATGGTTAAAAGAAGGGAACAATAAAAAACGTGGAAAAACTAAATCAGAAAATATTGAAGAGTTTATTGCTGATATTGTTGGTGGAAAATCTGATAGAATAGAATTTACAAAAGGTATGCTACCTAAGTTTAATCAAATAATGAAGCAAATAATATCAAAAGTAAAAACTGCATTTGGTGTTGGAAACTTTAATGATTATGCGAGAGTGCTTGCAAAGAAAACATTAAAAGGATTTGATGATGCTGGCGTTAAGTATGGTAAAAAGGTTCGACAGAAAAAAGTTATTGAGAAGTTAGGACTTCAAGAAGAAAAAACTAAGATATTAGGAAAAGGCCTTCGTCAAGCAATGACTGAGACATTTAAAAAACTTAATATTGTAAAAGGTGAAGAAGGATACAGTTCATCAAGAGCAGCAATAATGAGATATGTGTCAAATGCTTCAAATTTAAAAGATGCTAATGGAAACCCAATATCTTATAAACTTGAAATGCTTAATCCAAAGCTAATTCCTGAAAAGGTAGGTCTTGAAACTCATTATCAAAACTTAAAAAATATTGAAGCTACATTAAAAGATATGCAACCAACAACAATGAAAAGAAAGTTAAATTTAGATAAATGGTTTGAAACATTAGATAAGGTTGAAAGAGCTAGAATTACAGAAAAAAATATTACAAATGCAGAACAAAAATGGATATTGGAAGGTTTAGGGGTCAAGGATGGGAATATATGGAAAACTTCACAAAAACAGTTAAATGATTATGCTGAAATTGTTCATGAAAGTAGAACTTTTGACAAAATTACTGAGAGTGATTGGCTACAAAAACTAATATCTGATAATTATGCAAAGGATGAAAGGTTTACAACTTGGTGGGGTAGAGCTAACATTGAAAAAAGAAGAGTGATGTACCCTGTATATAAAGTTCTTGAAAAAGCAGGTTTAACTGGATTATCTAAACAAATGAAATCACATTTTTCTGCTGAAGCTGGTCATCTTGGTCGAGGATATGATATGTTCTTGGAAGATGTTGAAAAGGGATTCACAAGTAAGCATGGAAAATTTGATGGTATTAAGGCAAAAGGTTTTAATAAAATTAAAGACTCTCTTTTCTCTATAGACCATAGAGGTGAAAGATTCATTGATAATATTAAATTCTTAAAAGAAAATAGAGAATCTTTATCTCAAACAAGAGCTGGAAGAGCTGAGATAAAAAGAATCAATGAAGCTGAAGTATTTTTTAGAAAAGCAATCAAAGCTGAATTTTTTAAATTAAAGAATGAAGACGGAACACTTAAAGGCGGAGACTTGAGAAAATATATTAATTACAATACTCCTGAAGGGCGAGTTGTAGAAAGATATGTTAAGTTTGTAGATTATTATAAAAATATGTTACAAGTCATGCTTAAAAAGAATATGAATGATGCTGAGTATGAACTATTTGTTAAACAAGGGAATGTAAAATTTATTGAAGATGGAATTTTCTTAACACGTCAAACTACCAAAGATTTTAAGAAGCTTGTTAATTTAGAGTCAAAGGAAATAAATGAACTTGTAGATAGTAATACAAGAAAGATTAGAGTAGAACTTGCCAAAGAAGAATTTAAAACAGAAAATCCAACAAGAGAACAAATTGGTTCTATTGAACGTGAAGTTGCTAGAGGCAAGGCTCTTGAGCAGTTATATGACGCAAACACCTTTTCCCTTGAGAAAATATCTTCCAAGTTCTTATTAAAAAGAGGAATGAAATTACCTGAATTTATTAAAGATGCTGACGGAAAACTTGTTAGAGTTTATGAAACAAATTTTGATAGGACTGCAATGACATACGCTATCGGAATGTCTAAATTTTTAGCTACGCTAGAATTTTTCCCAGAGTTTGCTAATATAAAAGGATTTAAGACAACAAGGGGAGTAAAAGAAATTCTAGGAAAATTACAAACAAAAGATAAGGCTGAATCTGAATGGATTAAAGATGCTTTTATGACAAGAATTGGTATTGGAAAATCAAATCCATATGAAGCTCTTACAGGATTTGTTGGAAACTATGCCAATGTACTCGCAAAAGTTGGGTTGTCATCTCCAACAACTGGTGTGAAAAACTTAATAACAGGTAATGTTGGAACAATGTTTGCATACAAAACTCAAGATATGGCTAGAGGCCTTGCAGATATTATTAGAGGTGAGCAAAGAGGATTATCTAAAACTGGTAAAGATTCTATTTCATTATCCCATTTTGAAGAAGGAAAATTTACTGAGTTTTTTGATAAATATTTTTTCAGAACTGGTCTAATGAAACCTACTGAAAGATTTAACAGAAATCTTGCTCTGCTTGCATCCAAGTATGACCAAAGAAGAATGTTTGATATTTTAGCATCATCTAAAAAAGGTGATAAAAAATATGAAAGAGCTAGAAATAGACTCTTGGATTTCTATGAACTCACTCCTGAGGAAATAAAGTTAGTCGAAAAATATAAATTTAATAAAGGTAATATTGATAAAAAAGCATTTGAAAGTACTAGAGATTTTATTATAGAAGGAAGAAATCATCAAAATGCACTGCAAAAGATGAATACAATGGCTCATGTTAAAACTCAAGGGGCATCAGCTGATATATTTATGCCTAAATGGGGAAGTGGAGCATTAATAAGACCTTTAACACTATATAAACGAATGGCATATGCAGCTACATTTAATACCTTTGAAAATGTTGGAAGAGCAGCAAGAGAACGTAATCCTATGAAAATTGTAATGGGGGGTCTTGGAACATATTTTGGTGGAGCAGCACTATTAGGGATATTCCATCATGTATTAGGACAACCTATGCCTAGTGAAAACGACCCTTGGTACAGACATATAATGACGACTGTTTGGAAAGGTGAAATGCTTGGAATATTGTCTGAAATATTTAGCCCTTATAATTCAGGAGTTTCAAATACATTATCTCCAGCTATACATGAAAATGCGATAACTTTATTAAGTCAAATTTGGGCAGGAGGATTATCTGGGGTTTTTGGAGAACCTAGAACTAAATTTGCATCTCAGTCTGTGCATACATACCTTAAAAAATCTGTCGCAAGTTATAATGCTTTATTTAAATTTAAAGATAAAAGACTGAATCCTTATAATCGTGATATGTTAAGATTCCAAGCTTTGTATAAAGATTATCAAGAAGATATATTAGGAATACCTCGTAAATCTTTTGAAGCAACAACATTAACTAAATATAAAAATACGTTGAGGGATGCATTTAACATGGGAACAGAAGAAGAGTTCCTTAAAGCTTATGTAATACTTAAATATGCAATTGCTACAGATGCATATAATAAGGGCGTAGCATGGGATGATGGCATCAGAAGGATGAAAAACCCTAGGGAGGCTGAGAAGTTTGCCATATCTCAATTGAAATCATTTATGAAAGATTTAAATCCAAACCCTGCCAATATTAGAAAAGGTATGGAGCGTTCAACAAGAGCAGATAAAGCTAAATTTAGAAATTGGTTAACTGGAAGAACTTCAGACACCTTAAAAGGAAGCGATGAAAAGAAATTCGCAGGAAAATATCCATTACTTGGAAAAATGAGCGGTAAAGAGCTTGAAGCAAGGATGTTTCAATTGGAAAATGAGTATAAAATGAAGTTAAAGAAGCTTAAACAGGTTGCTCCTTATTACATTAGAAAATGGAAAGATAGTGGTGAGATTAAAAGCATGTTAGATAGTTTCAGTTATGATTAATCCTTAAATAATTTATTGATTGGCAATAAAACCATCTGACTTGCATCATCGTCCCCACCCATAACAAGCCTTGCATCACCACTTTCATGTAGCTCTTTTATACGTGCTTTTAACTGCTTAACAGGTATAATAAATCCACCTTTTATAGTGTTATCAATTGATAGTAATTGTATCCAAGTCCTCGCATCTGTTATTGATATGCCTGAGAGCTTTCCACGACACCTCACCTCGATGGCAATATTGCCTGTTGTGGCCCATATATCACGTTCTGTCTTAACTTCTATCCGTCCATCACCTTCAAAGACTTGTTCGATGTATTTTTCACCTACCTTGCCAAAGTCTAAATCAAGGTCAAATTTGTCATTTATATAATCGTTACTGATTGGCATCCATTTACCCCTTTCATAAATATCACATGGCCCAAGTATTTTAATTACTTGCTTTAAGAGTTTCTTCTGCATATATAGCTATCAATATTGAGTCAGCTGTTATAAGTGTTACTCTTTTAATATAAGGACATAACTCCTTCGCTTTATCTTTGAGCCATCGTTTTCTGTTATCCTTCTTCAATGCTTTTGGGCAGCCAATATGCTGCATCCACTTTATGGGTAATACTAGATTGCAATCAACCTCGTTACTCGCCATTACACCGAGCCAAGAACCATAGTTTACTCCATACGCAAATGCCCGACTACTAGCATTATTTGGTCTTGCCCAAACTCGTTCCATCATTGCATATATCTTATCCTTTGGGGTATCTCCACATATCAACGTAAATAATACCGCCATATCTTCGACTGTCTTAGGACATTTATATGCTGTTACTTTTCCTTCTTCAATAACAGATATTCCTCCACCTTTTCCTGGGTCAATACCTATTACTTTAGAATGGTAATTCGCTTTGGTCATAAACTTTTTCCTTTACTTCTTCTTTAATATCAGGAGTTTGATACTCCTCAAATGAATTGTATATCTTAACCTTATCTCCATCATAACCTAAATCAGCCGAACCTGATTCACCGTATCTAACCTTTGATGCTTTTAATCTTATAATATTCTTATCCTTTTTAGGATTAACTTTATGCTCATAGTAAACAAAGAATACATTCTCAGCTACTTGCTCTATTGCACCACTCTCTGCTAAATCTGATAGTCTTGGTTCACCATCATCTCTGTATTCTAAACTACGATTAAGTTGAGAAGCTAACACTACAGAGCATTGATGTTCCTTAGCTAACCACTTATAATCATTAACAAGTTGTTCTATTTGTAGCCTTCTTGAATCAAAATAACCATTTGGTTGTACTAACTGAATATAATCATCCATGACAACATCTGGTTTGAATTTACTTATTTCTGTTGCTGACCTTGCAAAATCTCTTATATTATCAAACATTAAAAACTTATCTTCAGTATATAGCTCTGCAATCTTTTGCTTTACTCTTTGTAATTCCTTTATTTCACTTTCTTCGTAGACACCTTTACGAACCATTGTATAAGAAAGTTTCCCTGATTCTAATGTGATTAATTTCTTAATCATTTCACTATTAGGAAGCTCTCTGTTAAATAATACAACTTTCAAACCACTATGAATCATTTGACTTAAGAGGTTAATCATGAATGTTGTTTTACCATGTCCAGGTCTACCCCCAACGATGGTAATTTCACCACGTGTCAAGCCACCTGAAAACTTGTCAATATTTTTATATCCAGTTTTCATCAGCTTATTTTCTTTATTTGTTATTGCATTTATAGCATCAATAAGCTCTTTGTCTATATCGAACTTTTCTCCAGGTCTTAGTGCTATTAGTTCCCCAAGATTTTTATATGCTGATACGATAGTATCATACACACTTTCATTATTTTCAATGGCCTTCTTTTCTATATCCCTTGTTTGTTCTATTATACATCTTAGTAAATACTTTTCGTACAATCTCTTTGAATAAGTATCAAGATGGTCTAAACATTTGCCATGTCCAACCATAGTACAATCAACTAAGTATACTGCGTCAACTCCTTTATCATTATCAGATGGAGTTAAAGTATCTTGCATTGTTATTAAGTCAATTGTTTTCTTACTACTATGTAATCCTGTGATAATGTTCCAAAGTCTTCTTGCTCGTTGTTGATGAAATATTTCATCCGTGTGAATGTACTTTAAAGCATTTTCATATTCATCAGGATTTTGTATAATAGAGCCAAGCAAAGCATTTTCCATTTGATGGTCAATTGCTTTTGACTCCATTACTTCCCCTTTATTTTATGTATTTATCAAATAATTTTTTACCTGCATACAGTACCGCAATAACACCAATTATTGTTATAACATCTACTATATGATTACCACTGTCACTTTCTAACGTTCCAACTGGAGTTTCCACTTTAAATTTTTTATAAGTAGGTGGCTGCTCAGTTAGCAGCGTATCTTGTTTTACCATTATAGGTTTTGGTTTCATTTATTCTCTCTTTCAATCAGCATGTTTAAATAAAATTTTGCTTTCTCTAAATCTTCTATTCCATTTTTATATTTATATCTTGATATATACTTGATGATATTACCCTCTAAATAGTCCATACCATTGCCGTTAATATAGTCAATAGGTTCAATATCTCCTTTAGTATAATGCTTTGGATGATTAATCATATCTTCTAAATCTTTTTTTGTCATATCCCCATGTCCATTTCCATATTCTGCATCCATTAAAATAACTCCGTCTGTGCTGTTTTCTGTTTTATTATTTCAGCATACTTAGGATTAAGCTCAACCCCAATCCATTTTCTTCCAAGTCTTTGTGATACATATGCTGTTGTTCCACTTCCCATGAATGGGTCAAGAACTGTATCTCCTTCTCTACTACCTGCCTTAATACATCTTTCAGGAATAGCTTCAGGGAATACCGCAAAATGTGCTCCAGGAAATGACGCAGTATTAATGGTCCATACATCTCTCATTCGAGCTTCTGTGTATTTATCTCTTAATACATCAGCATCAAAATAATACTTTTTACTCTTAGAAAACAAAAAGATGTGCTCATGAGACTTAGCACACCTATCATTAACGGCTTCTGGCATTGGATTTGGTTT
>Ga0098047_10000623_pt1 | contig 14164 bp, 19 predicted proteins | sample 12_taG_FD_92585 | JGI IMG/M metagenome (GOLD analysis project Ga0098047, IMG submission 92585) | Marine viral communities from the Subarctic Pacific Ocean - 12_ETSP_OMZ_AT15267 metaG | ecosystem: Environmental > Aquatic > Marine > Oceanic | place: Subarctic Pacific Ocean | collected 2015-01-16 | reverse complement strand
TATTGTATTTACAAGTAAAAAACAAGAGTTCCCAGCGACAAATTAGTTTTTTACCAAAAAGTATTAAAAAAATTATTTAGTTTGGAAGTTATTTACTAAATATTCTATATCGTCTTGTAGTTTTTTAATTATTTTCTTCTTTTGTTTAATATTATCATATAGTTTTTTATTCCGTTCTTGCAATTTAAATATTAATTCTTCTTTGTTATTATCAATATTAATTGGTGTATCAGCTAAATTAAAACTATTTGAATAAATCATTTATATTATATAGTTACATAAATATTATCTATTAAATACACAGACCCTTTGGCCTTTTAGTTTTTTTTATCTTCTTCATTTTCACTTTCTACTTCGTCTTCTTTAATTCTTTTTATACCATATAAAAATCCTTTATTACCTTTATATTTTTTTTTACAATTATATTTTATATTATGAATATTTATAAAATCTATAAATTCTCTTTGTGATATTTTTAATATACTACAAAAATCTCTTTTTGATTCTAAATCACCATCATCATTTGTTTCAATATATGATTCATCATATAAAATTTTTTGTATATTATTAACTTCTATTGTAGTTTTAGATGACTCTGTAACAAAAATTGGTTCATCTAATCCTTTTTTGGTTATAAAATCCTTATAACCCTCTATTATTAAATGTATCATTTCATTTTTTCCATCTATAAATTTTTCTTTTATATTAGTTTCAGCCTGAAAATCATTTGGTGTTTTAATTTTTAAGTTAGCATAATCACTTTTATTATGAAATTTATTTTTTGTTAATAATTCTTTATAGCGTCTTGCGATTCCGTTATCAACATCAGTACCAAAACATGGAGTATGATTAGAATTTGAAAATATTGTTCCTGTAATAGGAATATCTTGAGATGTTCCAAATAATATTTCATTTTTTAATACTCCATCGGTCATGTCTTTTAAAAATTTTATATCTAATTTTTTGTCTTTTGGTAATTCCTCAAAACCTAAAATTCGTTTTCCCCAAATATTCCATAAATATTTATGTCTTTTGCCACAATCACTCTTCAAAATATCACTTGGGTAAATTTCAACTAAAGTAGGAACAATTTTTTTTAAACTTTCCGTAATTGTCGTTTTTCCATTACCTGCAGTTACACCTTTAATATTTACTAATATTTGTTCGGTCATATTACCACTTAATGCATAACCATAAACTCTTAAAATATAGTCTAATTGTTCTTTATTATTATTATGAATTTGTAATAATTTTTCTTTTATAAACTTATATTTTTTATCATCTTTATCCTCTTTAAAATCCCAATCAATTATATAATTTTCAGGAACATAACTTTCAGGTACTATTTCAGTAGTCATTTTTTTAGTTATCATATTTAAAATTCCATTTTTAAAAATTAAACATTCTTTATGGTCATATAATTTTTCATTAAATGTATTATCTTTTAATACTACTTTTAAATGTTTGTGTAATTGAGAATTAAAACTGGGAGTATCTACTTGATTCCTTTGTCTTCTAAAATCTCCTATTATTTCCGCTAAAACTTCTTTTTCTTTATCATCTGTTGAAAAACCAAATTCTCTTTGTCTTCTTGCTATACTTGTATTTAATAAGTCCTTTGCTATTTTTACACACATATTAGTTGGACATTCTACTTCTTTCCATAAATTATCATAACAAATATACCATTTTTTTAAACAATATCTCATCGTTGAATAATGTTCATTTTTAAAATAGTCACCCCATTCTAAAGGCCCAAAATCAATTGGTTCTATTATGATACCTTTTAATTTTTTGAATTGTTCCTTTTTGAATTGTTCCATATTATCTATTTTAGCATAATGAATTATAGTTGCTATTGTAAATTCCTTGTATTTGCTACATACATTTAAATAAGTCTTTTTATTCTCTTCAATTAGATCATCGTTTTGAATATGTATTGTAGATTTTTTTGAAAAATCTAAAAAGTATTCTAAACCTTTTTCTTTTTTATAATTATAAATACAAGCTCCAATTGTTCTCCATTCATCAACATTCTCGGCTCTTGTGTAGTCAATACATTTCATTAATAAACCTTTTAAAAATTCATCATCTACATCATATTTAAAATCTGTTTTTTTTGTTTTTTCTTTCTTCTTATCACCTAACATTTTATTCACATTAAAATATTGTTTTATATCATTCCATTCTAATTCTTTAATTTTTGTTCCAAAAACTTCTTTTTGTAAGTCTTCCCACACAACTTTATTTTTTAATAAATCTATATCTTTCATTTCATCAAGTCCTAATCTTACCTCATTTGTATAATCAGGTGCATTATGAATAATTAAATAAAAATGAAAACCTTTTGTATTACCTTTTAAATAAATTGTATCTTGTAAAAATGGATATACCTTTAGTACATCATCATAAGTATCATTATTATCAACATCAAATACATAATATAGACTATCCTTTAAATTTAATTCTAAACACCATTTCTTTTCAATCTGTGATATATTATATTTTTTTACATATTTATTTAATTGTCGTATAATTTCATATTCATTCATTTTTGCTTTACCTTCCACTTTTCTACCAAATGGTACTTTGGTCTTCAATCCTACACCTTTAGTTAATACCAAAATTTTATCAGTGTCCAATCCTAAATCTTTTTCATTTAATATTTCAATTCCCATTATAATATATACTTTAGATATATATTTTAGTTAGTGTTTATAAACTATTTATTAAGATTGAGTTTATAAAATCATGTTCAATTTTAATTAATAAAGTTTATTAAATAAAATTAATATATTATACTAAAGACTCTGCATGACTCTGCATGACTCTGCATGACTCTGCATGACTCTGCATATCATCTAAATAAAAGGGTAAAAAAATTTTGAGCCATAAATTGTAACTTTTACTCTTTAAAAGACTACTATGCAGAGTCATGCAGAGTCATGCAGAGGCACAACATTGGTTCAAAATATCAGGATTTAACTTTTCTTTTATTTTTTCATATTTTCGTAATTCAATATAGTATTTTTTGTTCTCTTTGAAATGATTGAAATTGTCTAAATCTATTTTAAAATTATATTTTCTCTCCCAACTTCTTAATGTCTTCTTCTTTTTATTAATATTGTATTCTATTGCTAATTCTTCAGGTGTTTTCATTCTATAATATATATAAGATAATATTTTAATTAATATTCCTAAACTATTATATATAATTTTAAGTATATATAATAATATTATTATATACAATAAACATGTCTTTGGTGGATTTGCAGGGAACTATTCAAAATGAACTCTTATATCAATACTTATAATATAGAATTATATATTATTTTCGTTTAAATTATCAAATTCTATTAAATCTTTCAAATCTTCAATTATATTTCTTAAAATTTTGTTCTCTTCTTCTAATTCTTTATTAACATCTTTCAATATTCTTAAATTCTCTTTGCTCTTTTTATATCCAACCCTACTTTTCTCTTTCATCTTATCTCTAAATTCTTGAGAACCACGCTGACTCCAATACCAGTCCTTGAATATTTGTTTTTTTCTCTCGTAGAATGCCTTGCCTGTGTGTTCACATACCATTATATACATGAATCTAATTTAATTTTCTTGCGTAATCCAATTCTTACATCAGGATTTTTAATTGATGAAGAATCTATGTACAAAAATCCATAATCTTCTTTATCAGCTGTATCCATTAAATCTAAAAAATCATTTTTGTTTGGAAAAATATTATCAACTTCGCCATATAATATATCTCTGTCTTTTGAACTTTTAACACCAAAAGAACAGAATAAAGTAGTATTACTTCTAATGGCTCTGGGAATACCACTTATGCTCTGTACCATAATTATATTACTGCAAAAAAAATGCCTATGTTTGATGAAGTAAGAGGTAAATGCGTTTGAACCTTGAGATTTAGATAATAATTTACACCCATAGCAGTCGTCTATGAACATCATACTCATAGGTGGATAATCATTCATAATATAATCAGGGAATGCCTGTAATATGTTATCCAAATCACTCATGTCAATATCATCTTCATCATCAAATAATAATAGACTCATTAATTCTCCTAATTCCTCGTCATTTAAACCTTTTGAACCAAATTTCTTAATTTTATCTATTAGGGTACAAATCTTCATATATTTCTTCCACAAATCCATATCAGCCTTTAAATCATCTAAAATAAAACTTAAAGTATCTTCATTCAAGGTATCAAAATATTCAACTTTCATTTCATCATCTTCTAATTTTTCAAAAAAAACCCTCACTTTTTTATCAGTTTTTATCGTTGGAGAAATCACATAGAATTTGGTGTAATATTGTTTTAAATTCTCTAATAATTCTAATCCTAAATGAGATTTCCCTGAACCACGAGATCCAGCAAAAACGCCATTAAAAAATGGAATATCGCCATTTGCTGGTGGTAAATTTTTATTTTTTGGATTTGGAAATGGAAATTCTCGTTTCACATTAATATTTAATGGTTTAATATTATTTATATTAAATACTTTCATGTTATATATAATAAATATTGTTTTTTTAGTAATTGAATAATTTATTGCTTAAATCATCTATATCTTTCTCTTTTGTTTGGTTTTTCTTTTTCAAATACTGATTTTCATTATCAGCTTTATGTTGATTCTCTAAAAATATTCTATCTTGTAACATTTCGGCTTGTGATGGTTCGCTATAGTATTTTATTTTTAATACTTTTCTTGGAGTTGGTTTTGTTTTTCTATTGTTTTTTATTACTGGTTTCTTTGATTTAGGTTTTTTCAAAATAGGTTTTTCTTCAATTTCTTCACTTTCGCCACTCCACTCACTCTCAATATCAGTTGATTCTTCATTTTTTTCTTCTACAACCTCTTTTTTTATTTCTTTGGGTTTAGTAGGTATTTTTTTAACTGGTATTTTTTTATTTTCTTTTTCTACAACTTTAGTTTTAACAGATCCTAAATTATCCAATTTTGCTCTTAACTTTCTCATTCTGTCTGCTCTTTTATCACGTTCTTCCTGTGACAAATTCATTTTCTTTTTAGGTCTTGGTGTCGGTTTTATTTCATCTATTTCTTCTAAATCTTTATCATCTTTGTTTTTTACTTCTTCACTACTGCTCATATACTATATCATGTAGATTTTAATTTTGAACAATTTTTTCAATAATTTTATTAATATTTGTTTATTGAATTAAGACAATATGGAAAAATATTTTTTTTTATTTCTAAACTTTCTTACCTTTCAGTAGTTAGTGCCTTTTTTTCAGTACTTAGTGCCTTTTTTTCAGTACTTAGTGCCTTTTTTTCAGTACTTAGTGCCTTTTTTTCAGTACGAAAAAGAAAAAAAAATACATATCTATCTAATAATCAACGGGCCAATCAGGCCAATGGGGACACTATTTTCAATACTTTATATATACAAATTTTAAGGGTTTTTTTTATATATATATACTTTATAAATCTTTGGCCCCTTTGGCCCCTTTGGCCCATTTTTTTTTGTTTTATTCATTTCTATTTTCTAATATTTCTTTTATCAATAATGTAGGTATAATATATCTTTCTTCTCTTGTAATTCCTTGAGTACCATTTTTAGACCCACGAGGAGCTCTAACATGGTTACAATCAGGATTATTATTTTTACAAAATTTAGCAGGAAAATCAATATTAGTCCAAATATCAGTTGGCTTCATATTTTGATGTCCATATTTACAATAGCACACACTTTTTCTTGGGAATTCCGTTATAAACCATCTCATTCTTGCTCGTGGATTCTCAATTGTATATGTAATTTTAGGATTAACATTATACATTAACCAATAAATCATTTTTTTAATTTTTTCAATCATTCTTAAAGATTTTCTTGCTTTTTCTGTTTTTGGTATTCTATCTATTCCAAAATGGTAACCCCCACTTGCTAACGAATAACAACTGCAGTCAGGACTGAAGTGCACATGGTCTATTTCTTTAATAGTTTTATAATCAAAATCTTCAAAATCCATACAAATAGTAGGTTCAAATTTATCTTCAATATCCAAGGTAATACATTCATATCCCATATCTTTAGCTACCATGCTAAAACTTTTAGTCCCACAAAAGATTTCGTAGAGTATTTTAGTCATCTTTATATTTCTATTAGATAAAATATAATACTTTTTGTTTTGAAATAAAAATGTTCAATTTTAAAAATAAAAAATATATATACAACTAATTTTTTATTATTTTTTAATCTTATACAACACCTTACATTTTCGTAATAGATGAAATTATGTAGATGTTTGTGGTATTTACTGGTATAGAAACTATCTTGAGATCCTCACTGCATTCACCTAAACAGCACCCATCTTCATTACTTGTTATACACCCCATACATTTTTCTTGGGCTTCCATCGTGATATATTCACAATTACTTTCACAACCATTACCATTTCCACCTTGCTTATAAATTATATCTCTTTCATCATATTCTATTAAATGAGGAGAGTAATTGATAGGTTTAGGTAATTGCCCCTGTAAAAATTCATATTGATTTGAACTCAATTTTATATATGTTTTTTGTTTTTTTGGTTCTACCATGTGTCCAAACATTTCAATATCTAATGATCCTTCGCTAAATACAACACTCAATTTTTTTTCTAAATAAAATATGATATACATTTCACCCTCTTTTTTCTCTTTTTTATTTTTTTCTTTCAACTCATTCATCATTTTCACATACGCAGTTTGTGGTATTTCCTCCTTATTCTCAAACAACATACTCTCAAACTCACTCGTTAAACTCATCTTATCCTTTATTAATAATTATTAATATTAATAAAAATATAATGAATATATTAATGTTCAATTTTATTTTAAAAATAAAAAATATATACAACTAATTTTTTATTACTTTTCTTAATGTTCTATTTTAAATTATTTAATTGTTGTCTTTTTAAGAAATCCTTTATATCTTGTTCTGTATCTTTTAGATATCCCCATATTCTTTCATTAATCTCCTCTTGTGATACGGAGTCCCAAACTGCATCCCAGTCTAATCTTTTTTTATGACCTTTATAATATATATCAATCTTAAGACCATTTTTTTTAAGAAATCCCAAAGTTTTCTCACTATCACCTGCATTATCAAATAATACAGCCTTTGTACATCCTTTTAATATACCAATTTTATATGTTTTTATTATGTCCATATAACAGACATTTTCTATTTCCTCACCAACTTCTCCATTTTTCTCAATTACCATTTCTGCTATATTTAGACAAGTTACAACATTTGGTAGATTATGTTGTGCTATTGTCTGTATAATAGTTTCCAATTCAGCATCGGTATTATATCCAATAATATATTTCTCTCTTTGTTCTGTTGTCATATCCTCCTCTTTATTAATAATTATTAATATTAATAAAAATATAATGAATATATTAATGTTCAATTTTATTTCTTTTTACTAATTTGCGCTAAAAAATGAATCTGCGTAAAAAAATATATACAATTTTTTATTATTTTTATGGTTTTATTATTTTCTCTACACAATTCACATTTGTTTAAGCAAACCTAATTGACTCATCAATACATGTACCTTTAGGTATCTAATAGATTCCTCAAATGCTTTTTCATCAATTCCATACATCATACTTGCTCCAAAATCAGCATCTCCTTTTTGACCACAAATATATAAAATTGCGATTTTTTTTATATTTACAATATTAGTCATATCATCTTTATATATGCTTACATCTTGAATTGTTCCATTCCATTTTCCTTCTTGTCTATATTTTAACATTTGTTTAAGAATCTCATTAACTTTTGATGAATGTGTTAGTAACACACCTTCATTTGTTTCCATTACAACATTATAATCACCAAATCCAGTCCTACAAGCTATCAAGATTGTTTTATATACATCTTCATTTGTTTTTTTGATAAATAAATTATCCTCTTGGAAGAATTTTTTGATAGAGTTGATTTTCAAAGAGTTGAATTTTCTTGCTTTGCTGGCTGTTGAGTGTCTTTGCATTGTTTCTGTCTTGTTCTATTTGAACTCAATACAATATATTCTTATAAATAAAATGTTCAATTTTTTCCAAAGGACGGAATCTGTGCTAAAAAATGAATCTGCGTAAAAAAATATATACATTAAATTTTTATTATTTTTATTGTTTTATTGTTTTAGGTTTTTTTAACTGATATCTCAATAAATAATTCAGCAGTAAATAATAACCTCATATTATCATCAGCGCGTTTAACTACCTCAATATACATCGTCGTATATCTTTTACCCCATGCTAAACAAAAATCTAATTGCGTTTTTGTATCTAAATCATTTGTTTTTTCTAATAACATTCTTGCTAATTTTTGTGATTGTTCTAAATAATTTTTATCATTCAATAAATAATTTTGTTCTTTTGTTAAACAATCATAAGTTTTTTGTGCATTTGCTCTCCGTTGATGTCTTGCTTTAGTCATCGTATTCTTTGTTTTGTTCTATTTGAACTCAATACAATATATTCTTATAAAAAAAATGTTCAATTTTTTCCAAAGGGCGGAATATGTGCTAAAAAATGAATCTGCGTAAAAAAAATATATACATTATTTTTTTATTATTTTTATCTTTTTTTATCTAATATAATTGTGTAATATCTTTTTCTAAATTCATTTTCCAGCAGTAATAGTAACATTCAAAGCTCGCACTTTTCGTTTGTACTCCATTTTTAATAAAAGCGATTCTTTTTTTTGGTAAAATTATTTGTACTTTCTCTTCATCTTTAAATATTTTTTTGAAATATTGAGTGCTCATTTTTGATACAGGCATGATAAGAATAAATGGTTTTCCTAATTCAACCATTCTCGTCAATACCTCTTTTGATTTACTAAAAGGAATGTTACTTACAATAATCTCTCCACGATTTTCTTTAAAGAAGTCAATTTTCTCATGAATAACATTTTCAAATCCTAATTCATTTAAATACTTTTTTGATTGTCCGTCCCCGTAAAAGCATTCCCAAATTTCTTTGTCTTTTGGTATAAAATCAACAATATCCTCCCATGCGTGTTTGGGGGTCATGTAGTCGTCACTTGTTGAATTATTAGATGCTAAAAAGTCAGTCATTTTTTTTTATATTATTCTTGAGATAATATTAATGATATTTATAATTAATAAATATGATCAATTTTATGAATATATATAAATTTGTGTAAAAAAATCTGTGTTAAAAAAATATATACATTAAATACTTTTTTATATTTTTATTTTTTCAATCCTTTTGCCTATTTTTTTTCTAAAACTTTGAAATCACCCTCCTCACCCCATTCAATTTCGTTTCCAATCCTTTTAGCAATAGGATTTTTACCATATTCTTTATACCAAACAATATCAATTTCAGTCATATCACTATCTAAATAATGAATTTCAACATCAGCATAAGCATTACCATTCGTCATTCCACCACCTGCTACTTGAATTCTCCGCATAAATAAATTTTCGCATTCATAAGCGTTAAATTCCATCGTCTCCGTAATAATAATATTATTATTTAATTAATTATTTAATGTTTATTTATAAGTTCAATTTTAAAATCAATTTTATTACAAAGTGGGTATCTGCGCTAAAAAATAAAAAATATATATACATTAAATTTTTTATTATTTTTATCTTTTTTTATCTTTTAACAAAATCCATATTTTTTACAAATATCACAAGAACAATTTTTTTTATATGTTTTTTTATTTTCAAGCACTCGTATCTTTTTCATAAAAGCAGTTCTTGATAATCTTTTGATTAACAAATAAATAGGATAATAATAATTGTATTTATCCTCACCAACTCTATTAATAACTTGTTCTTTTGTTATGCTACAATCAACAATCCAATACATCATATACAACTGCTTATTAGTCATCATCTTAATTGTCCGTAATAATAATATTATTATTTAATTAATTATTTAATGATTATTTTTAAGTTCAATTTTATTTAATGTAAATAGATGTTCTGTTTTAAAAGTTCTTAATTTTGAGCTCATAGTGCGATTTTTTGATTTACTCCACACCGATATAAAATCAGGTGGTGAGATTTCACTTGATATAAAAACTTGGTTGTTCTCACTCCATTTACGCATGGTATTCCAAAAAGTTTCATGGTTAAAATCACCTGTAGAATATCCTTTTGTAAATTCATAGGGGGGATCGCAATATATTAGCATATTTTTAGGTGATAAATCTAAATAAGATTTATTTAAAAAATTAACATTTGATTTTTGAATATTCGGTTTTATTTTATGTAATGAATTTTTAAATTCTTGGTAATAATCTCTACCACTTGTTGATGCGTATTTTTGTGAATACCCTGCAAAATAATCTCCGCCGAAGGACATACCAAAACCCAATACTGCTTTTAAAGCATTAGGTGATGGAGTATCTTTTAATTCATACCATAATTCCTCACTTGTTGATTCAGGAAGTTCTAATTTATTTTTTTGTAAATTTGACCATAATTCTATTAAATCAGGTTGTAAATCAGATCCGATAAAATAATTATAATCATAATTTGTCATGTATTTAAAAACACCCAAAGATCCGCAAAATGGCTCCAAGTATCCATCAACTTCATTAGGTGATACATTAGCATATAAATAGTCGCTAATGTATTTACCGACCAAGTGTTTTCCGCCCACATACTTCATATTTTGTTTTATATTACTCTTTGATAATATTACTGGTAATGTAATGTAAAAAAAAATATATACAGGTATTTTTTTTATTTTTATTTTATATCATTTTCATTTATTGTTTCAATCATTATAATTACTCCATTCTCCTCTTACTCCAAAATTGGTTTTTGGGTGTATATAAACATCATACATTTTAGTTCCGTTGTAATCTACTTTATCAAATTTTTTAACAAATTTTGTATCTTTTAAATTTGTTTTCCAAGTAAAATAAGATGTGACCCAACCTTGTTCTTGGGAGGTTCCTGAACATACACTATCATATTGTTTAATTGTAAATGATGTTTTATTAATTTTGATTATTTGAGATTTAACTACAAAATTACAATAAGTTCTATCTTGCGTTTTATAATCCATATAACAAAATACATCATCTCCCACCTTTACATTTTGGGGTGCGTCTTGATTTATAATTTCTCTCCGTTTTGGTGCTTTCATTTCATTAACAAATTCCATAAATTTTTTTTTATCCTCATTATCTTTATCTTGTTCTTTAAGTAAAATGTTAAAAGCGAATTGTTTTCTTTTATCAATATCAATTGAACTCGTGTTAATATTAGAAACTCGGCGTTCATAAAAACTCAACATATCTACATATTGAGAAATACTAAAGTCCTCAAAAGTGTATTGTTCTGTGAAAATCTTTTTCAAGTTGTTCATCGTATTCTTTTTTTTCTCCTTTGAGAATAATACAATATATCATGTAAAAAAAAATGTTCAATTTTATTTCTTTTACTGATTTGCGCTAAAAAATGAAAAATACTTTTAAGCATTAAATGAGAATGGTAAATGTTTTTTATCTTGATATTTACTAAATTTACTGATTCTGGAAGAATCTAAAGGTCTTTGATGTGGGGGAATATAACACACTTGAACCTCTGCTGGATTTACGGCATTAGGAGTGGAAAAACCCATGGTTTTATAATCTTGAAGTGGAATAGGTACTGGTATTTTTCTTTTAATTTCTTTTCTTAATTCTGCTGGTTTATCTAAAAGATTATTTCTATAAAGTGGTTGATTATTCATTATTATATATTAAGATAATAAAAAAAAATTTAAATAATAAATTATTGAACAAATCCTATGAGACCACCTGCGCGTCCCTCTAAAATGGAACTACACATGCAACCGATCATTAATTCATCTGTGGCTGCTAAATTAGTGCTATTAATTCTAATTATATTTGAACTTCCTTGAGTGTCAAGACCTGTATGAAGGCCGCCATGATCGACCCCTGACCCTTCGCCACCAACTTGTGCAAACCAAACGAAGTTTCTTTCCAAATAAAGATTTTGTGTTCTAACATCAGTATCATCTGCGGTTTGGTCAAAAAAGAGTTTATTGGTATTAAAGGCAGATGTTTTACCAGCCCAATTACGAGACATATTGGCGTATTCAAAAGAATTTTCACCATTTCCGTATGCAGGGTATTGTTGGCCATTTGCTAATTGTAAATGCATTAATTGATTGGCTGTTGTATTGGCCAAACTATATGATAAGAAACCATTATATAAATGAGCGCCTTGAAGTGCTTGTGACCCCCAAGCAGTTGTCTTTACGCCCACCATCACGGCGTCTAAAGAATTAGTAGCACAATTTACAGAATTAGAACCTGTTTGGACTTGATTAAAACCAACTGAAGTTGGGACAGATTTTCTTACAGATCCACCACTTGCTAATCTTGATGCTATAGTTTTGGTATAAGAATCACTTGCTGGTAAAAGAATATCTACATAAGAGACTAAAGATGATATTGCGTATGTAGCACCAGTTCCACCAATAACATTTAAGCAATCATTTCCTTCCAAACGAATATCTACTTCAAGGCCGCCAAATACGGCTGTATCTAAAACACCGCAGGAAGCGAGTGTGTAGGGAAACCAATTACAGGCGGTAGGAGTATTAGTTTGGTAAACAGCTGTTGAGATATTATTATAACCTTTGGCGACCATGTTAGATCTATCATAATCACTACTTCTTGATGCTAAATTAACGGCATGAGCTATTTGGTTTTGGAAATTTTGTGATGATCCCACGTTGACCCCTCCAATTATAAATTGTAAAGATTTCATAAGAGCATAAGAAACTGGGACATTAGCACCAGTAGATGTACCACCAGCAGTAGTAGTAGATAAAAAATCAACGCTCCAAGTGGACATGTCAATGAGAGCACGATCAGGGAAACGCAATCTTACATTTCCACCTGCTGAATGGCTGGTGCCGTTAAGCGTGCTCAATTTCACTCTTCTGCGTTCCATAGGAAAACTTCCTTGAAAGGCTGATAAAGATTTTGGAATTCTTGCATGTTCTTCACTCATTATATTATAAATTTAGATAATAAAAAAAAATAAATTAATTAATTAAAATTTATGATATACTTAATTTAGAATATAGTGTATTCAATTCTTGAAGTTTTAAAATATTATCTAAAATATTTTCAACTTGATTTTCTCTGTAGATTCTAATTTTCTTAAATGTAATAAAAATTTGTGGATAAGTTAAAAAATCAATCGGTGTTCCATCTTTATCTTGGATTTTAAAACTAAATTCTTGTATATTACTTCTACATTCTGTTAAAAATAGATCATTAGAATTATGAAAATTTAAATACGACAATTTAGGTTGGTCATTGTCTAAAGTCATTAATAATTGACTATCAAAAACCCCATTAGTTTCATTTTCACGGCCACTTAATGAAATATTACTATAAATATGAATTTCAGGATATGCCAAGAAATTTAAAGTTTCAGGTGAATTTATAGGTTCGCCAGTCATACCTAATTCAGTTGTGACTAAACAACCTAAAAATTGATTAGCTACGCCACTAAATTCTAAATCTCCAGCAGTAGTAGTTGTATTTTCAAATACCATTTTCAAATTATATGTGCTGTAAAAACTATTATCGGCATCAATATCAAAAGAATAAGTATTCGCATCGGCATCATAATCTGCGACAAAAGTATAAGTGTAGTGTGTTGCATCATCAGGAATATCCCCAATTGTGTCGTTTAATTCAGTTGCTACATTCTCGTTTAACCAGTCAAGTAAAGTATATACAGAATAATAACCTGATGGAATTGCTAATTTAACAGCATCTTTATTAGCAGGAGCGAGAATTGTAGAAACGACAAATCCAAATTGGTTATTTACTAAATGACCTTCACTACTAATATTATAAAAATCATTCATTATTTTAAATTTTTGTGGAACAGCAGTTATTTTTTCAAAATATTTTTCATTACTTTCAACATTAAAAAATCCATCATTATTATTAATCATGCAGTTAAAATCATTTGTAGTACCTGAACTTTTCTTGTTTCCATCAATAAATATATTTCTATATGTTATATCATTCATTTATATATAATATAGTAAGAAAAATTAACTGATTAATTGTATTCCAAGAATAATTTTATATACATTTAAAGGAG
>Ga0098047_10000621_pt1 | contig 14180 bp, 9 predicted proteins | sample 12_taG_FD_92585 | JGI IMG/M metagenome (GOLD analysis project Ga0098047, IMG submission 92585) | Marine viral communities from the Subarctic Pacific Ocean - 12_ETSP_OMZ_AT15267 metaG | ecosystem: Environmental > Aquatic > Marine > Oceanic | place: Subarctic Pacific Ocean | collected 2015-01-16 | reverse complement strand
TACCGCGCATCATTTTCTGCATGCCACCTTTCTTGCCCGCTTTCTTCATCATCTTCTGCATCTGCTTGTGCTGCTTTAGCAGGCGGTTCAAGTCAGGCACCTGCAGGCCCGCCCCCGCTGCTATGCGGCGTTTGCGCGAACCGTTAATGATGTCGGGCTTGCGGCGCTCTTTGGGCGTCATGGAGTTGATCAGCGCTTCTAGCTTGCCTAGCTCCTTCTCAGGGCCGGGGCCTTGCGCCAGTTCGGCCATTTGGCCCATGCCCGGCAGTTTGCCGAGCAGGCCGCCCATGCCGCCCATTTTCTTGAGCTGCTGAAGCTGGTCACGGAAGTCCTCAAGATCAAAGCCATCGCCCTTCTTCACCTTACTGGCAAGCTTGGCGGCCTTGTCTTTATCCACCGTGCGCTCGGCTTCTTCGATCAGCGACAGCATGTCGCCCATACCAAGAATTCGAGACGCGACCCGGTCGGGGTGGAAAGGCTCTAGCGCATCGACCTTTTCACCAACCCCCATAAACTTGATCGGCTTACCCGTGACATGACGGACAGACAGTGCAGCACCACCCCTTGCATCACCATCAGCCTTGGTCAGGATCACACCGGTCAAGGGCAGCGCTTCATTGAACGCCTTGGCGGTATTTACCGCATCCTGGCCAGTCATGGCATCGACAACAAACAGCGTTTCTTGGGGAGAAACCGCCTTATGCAGTGCCTGAATTTCCGCCATCATCGCTTCATCGATGGCAAGGCGGCCTGCAGTATCGACTAGCACTACGTCGTGGAACTGAATTTTAGCGTGCTTGATGGCCGCGTTGGCGATGTCGACCGGCTTCTGATCAGAGCGGGAGGGAAAGAAGTCGACCTGAACCTCTTTCGCCAGGGTTTCAAGCTGGTCGATGGCCGCCGGACGGTAGACGTCTGCCGAGACCACCAGCACTTTTTTCTTTTCGCGCTCGCGCAGGTAGCGGGCCAGCTTGGCGACGGAGGTGGTTTTACCCGCCCCCTGCAAACCGGCCATCAGCACGACAGCGGGAGAGCCTTTTAGGCTAAGGCCTTCATTGGCCTCGCCCATAATCGCTTCCAGCTCTTGCTGGACGATTTTGACGAACTGCTGGCCCGGCGAGAGGCTTTTCGACACCTCTTGGCCGACCGCACGCTCGCGCACCCGCTCAATAAAGGCTTTAACTACCGGTAGCGCTACGTCTGCCTCAAGCAGCGCTTTGCGTACTTCACGTAGGGTATCTTTGATATTGTCGTCGGTTAGCCGTGCTTGGCCTTTGATCGACTTCAGCGTCTGGGAAAGACGCTCGCTCAGATTCTGAAACATGGGGCCTCTGCCTCCGTCGCTGTCGCCGGGCGTATTCACCGGACGAATGTGGCCGAGATTATACGCGCTCGCGGCCTGAGTCTCCATGGGCGTCAGCGTTGGCGCTCGATGGCTGTGCGACGCCGCCTTGATTGGTTATAGTAGGCGGGCCGATCTAGATGACCGGAAAATACATTGAGGCGTCCTGACTGGGAGGTATTGCCACTCGGATACAGGCGCTGTTCTGACCCTATTCTTCTCAACAACGCGCTGCAAGGCGCATGGATAGCATCATGCAGGCGCTCCCGTTCGCCACGATCGCTTTTATACTCTATGTCGCCGCTGCCATTTGGCAGGGCATGACGCTGTTTCGCCGGGTGCCTCCCCGCCAGGGCATGGTACGTCTGCTAGGCGCGCTGGGCCTACTGTTGCATATTCCCGTGGTCGTGCAGTTGGTGGGGGAATCACCGGGGCTGCTGCCCGGCTTTACCACCAGTGCCACGTTATTGATGGCGGTGGCGGTGAATGTGGTGCTGGTGGCCAGCCTATTCAAGCCAGTGCTTAATGCGGGCATCGCGCTGTTTCCACTTGCTGGCATTGCCCTGGTTGTGGCCACTTGGCTGCCTAGCCAGGGCAGCCATAGCGGCTTAACACCGGGTATTTTGCTGCATGCCGTGAGCTCTGCTCTGGCGTTTGCCGTGCTCGCCATTGCCGCCGTGCAAGCGGTGCTGGTGGGATTGCAAAACCAGGCGCTGCGTCACCACCATATTCGCGGAATCGTCCAGTCGCTGCCACCGCTGACCACCATGGAGCGGGTGCTGTTTGAACTGGTCTGGGCAGGCATTGTGCTGCTGACACTCTCAATTATCAGCGGCTTAATCTTCCTCGATAACCTGTTTGCTCAGCACTTGGTTCATAAAACTGTTCTCTCACTGGGCGCCTGGATCATTTTCACCACGCTACTGGTGGGCCGCTACCGTTTTGGCTGGCGCGGCATGCGTGCCGTGCGCTGGACCCTCGGTGGCTGTGCCCTTCTGCTGCTGGCCTACTTTGGTAGTAAATTCGTGCTGGAAATTCTGCTTAACCGCTAAGCCTGCGGGCTTAGTGGTGATCTCGCGTCAGTAAACGCACGCTTGACACGCCACTGCCATGCTTCTACAAATCGAGCTTAATACGCCATAAAGGAACTTTCGACTTGAGCGACGACTTCCCTCTGGGGTTACTGTTCGGCCTGCTAGCCTTACTCATCCTGCTGTCTGCCTTCTTCTCTAGTTCTGAAACGGGCATGATGTCGATCAACCGCTATCGACTTAGCCACCAAGCCAACAGCGGCGACCGTAGCGCCAAGCGCGTGATGCGCTTGCTCACCCGCCCTGATCGACTCATTGGCGTTATTCTGATTGGCAATAACTTCGTCAATAACTTGGCAGCCTCCATTGCCACGATTATTGCCATCCACTTTTTTGGCGATGTGTCCGGCCCGGCTATTTCCACCGCGTTGCTCACCATCACTATTCTGATTTTCGCGGAAGTTACACCCAAAACCTACGCGGCCATCAAGCCTGAGCGCATTGCTTACCCCACCTCCTACGCCCTGGAGCCGCTGCTAAAGCTACTCTACCCCTTGGTATGGCTGGTCAATGTGATGTCGAACGGTCTGCTAAGGCTGATTGGCGTGAAAAGCGTGGATAGTGGCGGCGATAGCCTAACTCGTGACGAGCTGCGCACTGTGGTGCATGAAGCGGGCACCCTGATCCCTTACCGCCACCGGGCCATGCTGCTGTCGATTCTGGATCTTGAAAACGTGACGGTGAACGACATCATGGTGCCCCGCCACGAAGTGTTGGGCATCGACCTGGACGACTCGCTGGAAGATATTCTGACCCAGATCCGCACCAGCCAGCACACACGCCTGCCGGTCTATAAGGGCGATATCAACAACATTATTGGCATGCTGCACCTGCGCAACGCGGCGCGCTTTTTATCCCGCAGCGAAGTCACTAAAGCGGCGATTGTTCAAGAGGCACGCGAGCCCTACTTCATTCCCGAATCCACACCGCTGCATACCCAGCTGCTGAATTTTCAAAAGCAGAAGCGGCGGATCGGCATCGTGGTGGATGAGTACGGCGATGTAGAGGGGCTGGTGACACTTGAGGATATTCTCGAAGAGATCGTCGGCGAGTTCACCACCGACGTTTCCGAAGATGACGAGATTCACCAGCAGGATGATGGTAGCCATGTCATTGAAGGCACGGCTAACATTCGTGAGATCAATAAGATGCTGGGGTGGCAACTGCCGACCGACGGCCCAAAGACGTTAAACGGGTTAATTCTTGAGCACTTAGAAGCTTTCCCAGAAGGCCCAGCCTGCCTGCAGATCGGCAACACACGGATGGAGATTCTGGAAATTCGCGATAACCTGATCACCTCAGCGCGCTGCTGGCAAAAGCTGCGCTTGCCCCGCCGCTAATCCTGCTGTCGCGGCTGGCAACGGGCGATCTCGCTATCGCCCGCAGCCTTCAATGCCCTAACCCGCTGCTCCAAGAAGCGCCTTAACGCCACACCCTCGACTTCATGCACTAAAATGGGCGGGCCAAAGTGCAGGCTCACTGGCGCTCTAAACCGCGAAGGCCACTTCTTTAGTGCTTTGCCGCCGTAGTGGGAGGTCCACGACCCCCAGAGCCCCGCCAAGCCTGCCGGAATTACTGGCACGTTGTCTCGGGCGAGAATGGTTTCGAGCCCACGGCGAAAGGTATGAATGTCGCCATCTGGGGTTAAGCGCCCTTCCGGAAACACCATCACGACATCGCCCTCACGCAGCGCCTTGCTCACTTCATCCAGGGTGCGCCGCAGCGCTCCCGGGCTATGGCGTTCCGATTCGACCGGAATCGCTCCGACCAGTTGAAACCACCACTTCAGCCAGCGGGATTCGAAGATGGGCTGATCCATCACAAACCGTAGCGACCTAGGGCTTCCACCGCCCAGCACCAACGCGTCCATAAAGCTAACGTGGTTACAGACGACCAACGCAGCGCCCCGTTTGGGTACGTGCTCTTGGCCATGCACCGACAGCCGGTAGCAAACGCGCATGGCCACGTAGATCACGCGGCGCAGCAAGCAGCGGGTGGTTTTGATTCCCCATGTCACGTCACCGCCTCCCGGTGTCGCAACCCGGCCAGCACGGTGCTCATGAGTTGATCCAATAGTTCATCGACTTTGAGTTGCTGCCCTTGCCAGTAGCCTAGCCGCTCGTTCAAGCCAAGCTGCACCAAGCCGTGAACGCTGCCCCACAAGGTACGGCCAAGGCAGCGTGCTTCCAGGTCATCCAGCGCAGGTTGATACTGCTTTAACGATGTCTCCACCTGGGTAAACAGGGCTTCAATCAGGTCGCTCTGGCGCTGGCCCAACTCCCCTTCCTGGGCGAGCGGGTAGTCAAACAGCAGCTGCCAACGGTAGCAGTCTTGCTCCGCAAACCGCCAATAGGCATCCGCTAAGGCGCGCAACCACGGCTCGGGGTCGTCTTCGGCCAGGCTGGTAATGGTATGCTGCAAACGCGCGAGGGTTTCGACGTTGACATGCTGCAATAAATTATTAAAGCTGCCGTATAGTTTTAGCAGCGTACTGGGCGCACAGCCCACCTCTCTGGCCAGGGCACGTAGTGATAAACCATGGACTGGCTGCTTAGCCAACCACTCATCACAAGCGTGCATGACCTGCGCGTGGAGGGCATCGGGCGCATGCTGTCTAGGACGGGCCATGGCGATCTCTTCAGGTCAACGGCAAACAGGGAAGAATGCCTCATCGCGCTTTAGCGTGAGCAAGGTATACGATAGGATACCTTACATCGAACACTGTTTTCGACACTAAAACGCGACATTTAACGTATTGCTACTCCCCCTCGCCATTTTGTACCAGCGCCGCAGGCATCGCGCATTAAGGAGATCGGCATGACGGGACGCCTACACGTACAGCGCCTATCGCTCGCCCGCCTTGCGCCAGACCTGAAGAGCACCGAGCCACTCATTGAGTCGCCCAATCTAGCCCCGCGTCAACCTGTGTCGGCCTTCCGCCTTGAGCAGGGGCGCTTAACACACACGCCACTGTTTTGGGGGCTGACGCCGCCGTGGCTCAAAGTGCTCGACCACGCCCCCCACTGCGCGCGAGCGGAAACACTGAGCAAGCGGGCCATGTTTCACGAGGCCTTTAGCGCCCGGCGCTGCGTAATTCCGGTCAGCGGCTTTTACGTCTGGAAGCCCCAGGCCCGCAGCAAACAGCCGTTTCTGGTCACCCAGGTGAATCGCGCGCCGCTGCTGCTAGGCGCGCTATGGTGCCGTTATCACACCACGTTAACTACGTTTGCCGACTCAACAGCGCTGATCAGTGTGCCCGCCAACGCTTGCTTATCGTCGCTCACCGACCGTCTACCGGTGATCATTCCACCGGAAGCGCTGACGCAATGGTTAGACCCCAGCACTGATTTATCGTCGCTAACACCACTATTGATACCGGCACCGCTGGAACTGTTGGGCGCTTTTCCGGTATCAAAGCATGTTAATAACCCTGCCTACCAGTCACCCTCTTGCGCGCATCCCACAGGGCCGATGCTGCGCTGGACCGTGTCACAGGAGCCGTAATGTTACGACCTACTTACGCTATTCCGCCCCGCCTCAAGGCGCGGCGTGCCGTTCTCGGCCTGACCATCAGCCTGCTCTGGATAGCCGCCCCCAGCGCATGGGCGGAAGAGAGCCCGGTGGCAGATGTGACCATCCCCAAGGTGAGCCCGTTTGATGACCGCGACTACCGCGTTTTAACGCTCGAAAACGGCCTGCAGGCGCTATTAGTGAGCGACCCGGAGGCTGATAAAGCCGCCGCCTCCATGAACGTGCGGGTCGGCAGCGCCCAGGACCCAGACGACCTGCAGGGGCTGGCGCACTTTTTGGAACATATGCTGTTCTTGGGCACCGAACCCTACCCGCAATCGGATGCCTACCAGCAATATATTTCCGACAACGCAGGCTCTCATAACGCCTTCACGGCCCAGCAGGACACCAACTACTTTTTCGATATTGAGCCTTCAGCACTGCCCGGCGCACTAGACCGCTTTAGCGAGTTTTTCCTCTCTCCGCTGTTTAATGCTGACCACTTGGAGAGCGAGCGCAATATCGTTCACTCCGAGTACATGGCGCGTATTCGCGATGAATCACGCCGCGAGAACGATGTGCTAAACCAGTTACTCAACCCTGACAATCCCACTACAGGGTTTGCGGTGGGCAGCCGAGACACGCTAGCCGACCCAGAAGGCGAGGCAACGCTGCGCGAGCGAGTGATCGACTTCTACCACCGCTACTACGATGCCAACGTGATGAACTTGGCGGTGGTAGCTCCCCAACCGCTGGACGAGCTGGAAGCCCTAGTGGTGGAGCGGTTTGCCGATATTCCCGATCATGATTTGAGCGCCCCCACCATTGATGCACCGCTGATCGACCCCGACACGCTGCCGCGCTACGTAGAGCGACAATCGCTGCAGGATCGTCGCCAACTGCGTTTCTATTTCCCGATTCCCGACCCTACCGACGAGTATCGCACCAAGCCAACTCAGCTCATTGCGCATTTACTGGGCGATGAGGGTGACGGTAGCCTGCTGGCCGTGCTGCGTGAGGCGGGCCTAGCCGACGGGCTCTCAGCGGGTGAGGGCCGCGGTGATGGCAATGAAGCACTATTTACCGTCTCCATTAGCCTGACGCCCGCAGGTGCCGAACGCCTTGACGACATCGAAGCCACGCTGTTTGCCGCGATCGAGCAGATTCGCGCCGACGGGCTGGCCGAATGGCGCTATGACGAGCAAAAAAGCCTGAGCGAGCAGGCGTTTCGCTTTCAGCAGCACGGCGCCCCCCAGCAAGAGGCCACCCGCCTAGCCATGAGCCTTTCGCGCTACCCGGTCGAGGACGTGCAGTACGCCGCGTACCGGATGGACGGCATGGACAGTGAGCGCCAGCAGCGTTACTTGGACGCGCTGACTCAGGACAACATGCTACGTTTTTACTCTGCCCCGGATGTCGAAAGCGACACCGTATCGCCGTGGTTTAACACCCAGTGGAAAGAGCAGCCGCCGACCGCCATCGGTCAGGCGCTGAGCGGCTTAGCCTTACCAGAACCTAACCCCTTTATTGCCAGCGACCTCACCCTTCAGGGGGGCCAGGATGAGCAGCCTACTGCCTTGATTGAGACGCCTACGTTTACCACTTGGCACATGCAGGACAGCCGTTTTAATACGCCCAGCGTCGAGTGGCGGGTGAGTTTGCAGCACCCCAGCGCCAGCTACTCGGCGGAAGAAGCGGTGCTCACGCGCTTGCTGGCAGGCTGGCTGAACGACAGCCTTAATGAGTCGCTCTACCCCGCTTGGATCGCTGGGCAGTCATTTAGTGCTTACGCCCACGCGCGCGGTATGACGCTGTCGTTTTCCGGCTGGCGCGATGGCCAAACTCCGCTGATCGAGCAAGCCCTTGAACAGCTTCAGCAGGCGGATATCTCTACCGGTGCGTTTGAGCGGGTGCGCTATCAGCTACAGCGGGAGTGGCGTAACGCCCCTCAAGCATCGCTCACCGGCCAGGCAAGCCGCGCACTAGGTGAAGCACTACTGACGCCGCAGTGGTCCACTGCTGAACTACTGGAAGCGAGCCAGCGGCTAGAGAAGCGCCATTTGGAGAATTTCCGTCGGCGCTTCTTGGATGATTTGTACATCGACGCCATGGCGGTGGGCAACCTGAACGCCGAGCAGGCGCAGGAACAGGCTAACCTGATTCGCGGTGCGCTTACGCCACGTTTGACACGCGACGACATTCCTCCGCTGACACCGCTAGAAGTCAGTAGTGAGTCGGAAATACTGCATCCTCACAGCACTCGCGAAGAGTCGCTGGTGCTACGCTATCTGCAGGGGCGCGATACCAGCGTTGAGGAGCAGGCGCGCTTGAGCGTGCTAGCCCAGTGGCTAGACACGCCGTTCTACCAGCAGTTACGCACTGAAGAGCAACTAGGTTATATCGTCAATGCGGGCTATTCACCGATGCTGGAAGCCCCGGGCATTAGTCTGATCGTACAGTCGCCGGATGTGGATAGCAGCACCATTGCCGAGCGCATGGATGCTTTTATGGAAGCCGCAGAAGCGCGTCTTAACACACTGAGCAATGGCGAACTGGCTGCCCACCGTCAAGCGGTTCACGACCGCCTGAACCAACGGGACACTAGCCTGCCAAGCATGACCAACCGCTATTGGCAGGCCACCGCGCTCGATGAGGTGCGCTTTGACCGCCGCGAGCAGTTAGCAGCCCTTGCTTTGGACGTAAGCGTTGAGGAGCTCCAATCGCTATGGCCAGAACTTCTATCACGCCAGCTGGATATTCGCTTCAATCCCGGCGACTCGCCCAGCGACATCGCGACCTACCGTGAAGCGCGCACGCCGTTCGACGCGCGCTAACCCCACCGCCAGCTCAGGCATCAAATGCCTGGGCTGGCATCATGGCCTCAACAAACATCACCAACTCTTCGAGTATCTGGCGCTCTCGGTCTGTTAGCGCTTGCTGATTATAACGCTCGATTTCCCGGGCAAATGCTTTAAGCGTAAAACCCGATAGCGCGGGATCGTTCATGCGCATCCAGCGAAACGCCTCCCACTGCTCGCGCTCTTCACCCTCCAGGGTGTCGGGGTAGATGCGGGCGCGAAAGCGAAACAGCATCTCTTCCAGGCGTGGGTCTTGAAAGGCGAAGCGCTGCCCCACTAAGTCCCAGGGGTCCATGGCCAGCACTCGCTCCATCTGCTGACGGTCAGCGGCAGAGAAAAAACTGCCGGAGTAGAGCATTAAGTCAGGGTCTTGGGGCGACTCTTCGTAGCCGCCACTGAACACCTCGGCCACCTTCTGCGCTACACCGCTAGCCTCACGTAGGGTTTTCCAGTGCCCTCGGCAGGCGGCAATATCGATGCCTAGACGCGCGACAATCGCGCCGTACTCACCTTTCTGTTCGCCCTCAACATCTTTCAACACCTTGGCTGGAAAGATTACCGGGCAGCGGTTGATATGAATGACTTTGAGAGGAATGCGCGCCTCCCCTTCAGAGAGATCCTGCTGGCTGACGAACACCCGCTCACGAATCTGCTCGGCGCTGAGCGCCAGTAAATCGCCGGGGTCGACGCTTAAATCGTACACGATCACCCCGTTGGGGTTCGTGGGGTGCTCCGCCAGCGGCATCACCAGCGCGCTGCAGCCTCGGCTGGCAGAATAGCGGCGGGAAATATGCAGCAGCGGCTTGGCGCTGGGCAGGTCCAGCTGCTTGGCCACCGCGCGCTTGCCGCGCAGGCCAAGCAGGTAATCGAACAGCTTAGGGTTACGCGCTTTCAACAGCCGCGCCAGCGCAATGGTGGCGCGCACATCTGCCACCGCGTCGTGGGCGCCCTCATGGGCAATGCCATTCGCAGCGGTGAGGTGCTCCAGTTTAAAGCTGGGAGCGCCATCTTCCCGCAGCGGCCACTCAATACCCTCTGGGCGCAGCGCATAGAACGCCCGCACCACGTCGATTAAATCCCAGCGGGAGTTGCCGTTTTGCCACTCGCGGGCATAGGGATCAAGCAGGTTGCGATAAAACAGATGGCGGGAGACTTCATCATCAAAACGCAGGCTGTTGTAGCCTGCCACGCAGGTGCCGGGCTCGCTCATGGCGCTCTGCACCTGACGGGCGAACTCGGCTTCGGGAAGCCCACGACGCTGCGCTTTTTGAGGCGTGATGCCGGTAATCAGGCAAGCGGAGGGGTGCGGCAAATAATCATCGGCGGGCTTACAGTACAGCTCGATAGGGTCGCCGATTTCGTTGAGGTCGGCATCGGTGCGTAATGCAGCAAACTGAGCGGGCCGATCGCGACGCGGATCGGCACCAAAGGTCTCATAATCGTGCCAGAGAAAACTGGCAGGGGCGGCATTCGGTGGCGCCATGGATGCAAACTCCCTTGAGCGTGACAGCCCACCCATGCGCCGAGGCATCATTCGCTGGATGGGAACAAAAGCCCAAGCCTAGCACACCCGCGACGCTTCCCGCCGCCCCTCTAAGCGCTCCTTAACGTTTAGCTTTTAGGCAGCGTGACGTTAAGCTCAAGCACCGAACAGTTATCTTCGCTATCCAGCGAAATTTGAATGGCGTCGTCATCCACATGCACATAACGACGGATCACTTCGAGCAGTTCGCGCTCAAGCAGCGGCATGTAGTCAGGCTGACCACGTTGGCTACGCTGATGCGCCACGATGATTTGTAATCGTTCTTTGGCCACCGAGGCGGATTTCTTGCGCTCACGCTTCAAGAACTCCAACAGTTTCATCGACGACTACCCCCAAACATCCTGCTCAGTAGACTTTTACGCTGCATTTCATGGAAGCGCAGCGGCATCTCCTCACCTAGCAGGCGCGAAACGGTATCAGTGTAGGCTTGGCCCGCGTCACTTGAAGCATCGTGAGTGACCGGAACACCCTGGTTAGACGCACGCAACACCGCTTCTGATTCGGGGATCAGGCCGAGCAGATCAATTGCCAGAATCTCACGGATATCGTCCAGGGTCAGCATATCGCCTGACGTCACGCGGGCTGGGTTATAGCGGGTAATCAGCAGGTGCTCTTTCACCGGATCTAAGCTCTGCTCAGCACGCTGGGTTTTCGAGCCTAGCAGCCCCAGAATACGATCAGAGTCACGCACGGAAGAGACTTCCGGGTTAGTCACGACAATCGCCTCGTCGGCGTAGTACATAGCCAGCTGCGCGCCACGCTCAATCCCCGCGGGCGAATCGCATAAAATATAGTCAAAATCACCTTTAAGCTGTTCAAGAACTTTCTCGACGCCCTCTTGGGTTAAGGCGTCTTTATCCCGGGTTTGCGAGGCGGGGAGAATAAACAGATTTTCGACACGTTTATCACGGATCAGCGCCTGGTTTAGCCCGGCCTCTCCTTGAATCACGTTGACGAGGTCGTACACCACCCGGCGTTCGCAGCCCATAATCAAATCTAGGTTGCGCAGGCCTACGTCGAAATCAATGACGACCGTCTTTTTGCCACGTAGCGCAAGCCCCGTCGAAATCGCTGCGGCGCTAGTGGTTTTACCGACCCCCCCTTTACCTGAGGTCACAACAATAATTTTGGCCAAGAGTCACTTCCTTCTTGAAGTCGTTCATTGCGAGCACGATTACGTTGCGCTACGCGCATAACGGGAACATCAATGTCATCAAAACAGCACACTGTAACGGATAGCGGCCGTGGCGTCGCTAGGCATGAAGCATTAACCGCCTCTCAGCCAAGCGGCTTACCCCAACGGCTTAATTTCCAGCTGCTCTTTTATGAAATGGACTTCTGCAGCGCGCCCTAAAAGCTGCGAGTCGATATCTTCCAGCCGCTTATAGTTACCCGCTACAGATAAAAGCTCTGCTTCCAGTTCGCGGCAGTAAATGCCCGCCTGGGTATTGCCATGAATACCCGCCAGCGCGCGCCCGCGCAGGGCACCATAAACATGAATACTGCCAGCGGCGAGCACTTCAGCACCGGCATTAACCGCACCGATTACAACCAGGTCACTACCTGCAGCGCTGACCTGCTGGCCGGAACGCACTGTCCCCCGGTAAAGCCGAGTGGTTACGGAAACGGCAGTAGCGGGTTTAATGTCATCATCTTCTGGCTCGTTCAACGGAGCGACAGTCTCCAACGCTCGTGCGCGCCCCTCTTCAACTGGCGCGAACCAGCCAAGCCCCAGCGCCCATGCCGATTGGCGAATCGGCTCAGCACCACCACGTACGGCCACGGGTAACAGCTTGTGGTCGCGGCATACGGCGCAAATCCGCTCTAACGCAAGGTGGGGCTCATCGAGTTTTTCCACGCTAAGCACAACGGGTGTATGCTGAAAGAAAGCGGGAGATTGCGACAGTTTGCCAGCAAGCTGCCGCCGGATACGCTCCGGGTCAGCGCTCGTTAACTCCATGACGGTCATCGGCAGCATGCCGCCCTTGAAGGTAAAGGCTACGTCGGCGCTGTTGGCGTTGAGGCTCATGGCCGAACTCCATGTCATGTTCAGGTAAGATAAGGGTAGCGCAATCTCGCGCTTTGCGTTGTGAATCGCTGGAAAACCCACAGCGCTACGACAAAGCTAAGCGACAGCGACGAGGACTGCAACCGCCTGCTCATCGATGTCTTATTTTTTTCACGTTACGCACCTCTTAGCAGGATGATCCATGCACGGACTGTTACGACGCCTGTTCGCTCCTCGGTGGCAACACCCCGATCCCGAGGTGCGCCGCAAGGCACTCCATCAGCTTGACCCTCAGCAAACAGAGCAGCGGAAGGCCCTACACGCTCTCGCCAACGATAGCGACAGCACTATTCAGTTAGCGGCGCTGCTCGCGCTTGACGATCTCAATGGCCTGCTTGTCGCCTATGAGCAGCACAGCCAGGACGAAGCATGGTTCAACGCCGTTTGCCAGCGGCTCACCGGGGCTGAGGGCCATGTAGACTTGCAGCAACGCCAAGCTCACGTGGAGAGCCTGACCGATCAACGACTGCTGAATACGATTGCCATGCAGGGCGATAACCTGGGACTACGTCTCACCGCGCTAAAGCAGCTGACGAGTGAAGAAGACTGGGTGCAGCAGGCGTGCCATAACAGCGTCGCGGCGGTACGTCATCAAGCAGCAGAGCGGGTCAACGACGAAGAGAACCTAAAGAGGCTGCTGAAAGAGGCGCGCCGTGACCGCCAGGTGGTTCGCTTCGCTAAAGAGAAGCTCACCCAGCTGCGTAACGATGCTGAATGGCTTGCAGAACAGCAGGCCCAGCGGGAGCACCTGCTCGCCCAGTTAGAGCAGCATGCCCGCGCACCCTGGGAACCGCTTTACGGTGGCCGCTTCCGCCATTTAGAAAGAGAGTGGCAACACCTCAGTCATCCGCCCAGCGTTAGCCAGGAGCAGCGCTTTCATCAAGCGGTGCTGAGCTGCCGCAAAACGCTCCACGACCATGAAACTCAAGAGCAGGCCCGCCAGCAAAGCCTTGCCCGCCGCGCTGAAGCAGAAAACACCCGCGATCAGCTGCTAGAAGGGCTAGAAGAGACGCTAGAGGGGCTCACCCACGCCAACGAGCTGACCGCTCAGGACATTGACAGCCTGCGCGCTCAGCGCCAGCTCTTGGGCCAGCGCTGGCAGTCGCTCTCGGACCTTCACCCGCCGAATGAGGCCACCCAGCAGCGCTACAGCCAAGCGCTCAAGCAGTATGAGCAGAGCATGGAAGCCTGGCAGCGTTGGCAAACAGTGAGCCTTGCAGTAGAGCAAGCCTTGGCCAACAGCGATCACGACGGGCTAGCAGAGCACGTCGCCCAGTGCCGCTGGCCAGCGACGCTGACGGCCCCATCGTTGCTCGCTCAGGCGCAAAAGCAGCTTGCCACACAACATGCTCCGCCCCAGCAGCCAGACCTCTCCCTTAATGCGCTTAGCGCTGAGTTGGATAACTTTGAACACCTGTTAGAGCGTGGAGCATTTAAAAGTGCCAGCCGTTTACATCAGCGTTTAAAGCCCGCCATTGAAGCGCTGACAAGCGGCGATGCCAAACCGCTAAAAAGCCGCTTAAAGCACCTGGGTGCGCGGCTTGCCGAACTGCGCGACTGGCGCGGCTTTGTAGCAGGCCCTAAACGTGAGCAGCTCTGCGCCAGCATTGAGGCATTGGCAGACGATCCGCATATGGCGGAGTCTGCGCTTGACCGGCACCACCGCCAACTGGTGAAAGAGTGGAAAGCACTCGGCGATGCGGCGGCCAACAGAGAGCAATCGGCCCGCTTTCGGGCGGCCTCTGGCCGAATCCATGAGCGCCTAGCG
>Ga0098047_10000620_pt1 | contig 14209 bp, 5 predicted proteins | sample 12_taG_FD_92585 | JGI IMG/M metagenome (GOLD analysis project Ga0098047, IMG submission 92585) | Marine viral communities from the Subarctic Pacific Ocean - 12_ETSP_OMZ_AT15267 metaG | ecosystem: Environmental > Aquatic > Marine > Oceanic | place: Subarctic Pacific Ocean | collected 2015-01-16 | reverse complement strand
TGTTCTGATATTTGTTTCTTTCTAGGATGTGGCTTTCAATTAATGTCCGAATATTCGGGTCAAAATCTAGTGAGATGGGAGCAAGTTGTCCCAGAAGTATACTGAGTGCGCCGTCGATCCATTTATAAAATTCAAAAAACTTTTCAAAATCAATTTCATTATTAGAGACCCTATCAAAGAATCGTTGTCTTAAGGACTTAAGGCCCTTATACTCCACTCGATAATAGTTAACAGGGGCGCCAATCAAAGTATTCAAATCAGACAAAGAAGCAAAATAGTTAATCATTTGCTCCGAGATATTTTGATACATGCTCTTTTCAAACGCCAAGAAATAGTTTTCTGGTCGAGAGTCTCTAGCAAATTCCATCTCATCCTGCTGATTGAGCACCGTAATCATATCCGAAGATTCGATTGATTCGGGAAGATTTTGTTTTGAAGAAACTACATATGATTTATCTATAGCCGACGTGGAGTTCTCAAGGAACCCTGAACCAAACCCTGGATGTTTGAAATATAGAAGACGCCCAATACGCGCAGCAATTGGTGGGCCGCTAGCGGTAAGAAGTAAGTCGTATGAACCACTGTGAAGATCAGCAACCCTAAATTCTCCAGATCCATCAGAACCGGTATTCTGGTTAAAGTCCCAATTTAATAGAAGGGTGTCGATCTTTGAAACGTCTCCTAAGCTAGAAGATGATTCAAAGGGGAAGGCATACGAGCCCGCATCGCTACGACCATAATTTTCAGAATCATAAGCATGATTCTCAATTGTTTTCTGACTTAAGCGGTCTAACCAAAAACGAACAGAACTAATCTTTGTATCTGCCCTTTGTAGTGTGCCCCCAGTAACATTTGTTTTATGAGAGCCAGCATATACTCGGCGCGAACCTGTTATAAAGCTGGGCGCGGTGCCGGGTGGAGTTGAGCCCGTCACATTAAAGCTATCAACTATGACACCAGCGTCAACTTGAACTCCTTGGAATTCAATTGTGTATTCATCGCTGCCCGCGTCCGGGATCTGGCCGGCCCATGGGTATCTTTTAGGACTAATTTTAACAGCAAAATTCCAATTTGAATTATTATAGACGTCTAAAAATAAAGAGCTTGTGAGTTTTGGGATATAACCCCCATTCGAACTCGTTAAAATAAACCGTACATTAGGTGAATCAATTTGATCGCGGGTAGCATAAACCTGGAAATTGGTACCATCGTCAGACGGTATGGCCGTGTCAGTCTGCGCGGCTTCGGAGCCCGGAGTATCCGCGGGCTGAGTGTTCGTTGCATGAATACCAAACAAAGAGGAGGATATTATATTTGTGTCAACAAAGAAATCGTCGCTTCGACTAAACTTCTCTGGGAAGATTACCTCCGCTTCTAAAGTGAAAGAGTATCCTCCGGTCAACTCGGCACTAGATGATATAAACCCGTAGGTATTTCTTGTATCGGTTGAGCTTTGCAACTGACAAACTGTTGCGTCACTATTGGTATAACTGTTAAAATCGACAAACTTCTTTGTAGTAATCTGATTTTTCCGGTTTGTCGTAAAATCAAATTCAACATTGTTTGCATACATGTTAATCTTGATAAGATCTTCGCCGATACCAAAACAACGAATAAGATTTCTGAATGCTTTCTCCGTTCCCTTTGACTTGTAAATATAAGTGAGATTGTTGTAGATATTTTTATAAATAAGGTTCTTTACTTCGGTCAAGCTCTTGTCAAAGACCCTATCTTCACTGCGGTCACCAAGCTTTTCAATTATCGACGCATCAACAAATAATTCCGGTACTATAAATCCCTGCGACGCAAGAAGGCGCTCGCCAAAAACAGTCGCTTTAGAAGAGCCGCTCACATAATTGATGTCTTTTAGTTTGTTTATGGCTCCAATTTGGAGTTGTAGAGTGTCAAAATAACTCGATAGAATTTGTGTTAGATTCGCTAAGGTTCCTCCCACCTCTGTATCGTCTTCTGTGATCCAGGCTGGGATAGAATTATAAACCATGGCGGAATTGTCGCCATCATGCGCGGCGCCAGAAAGTATCAGATTAGACTTAAGAGTGGCCACATCAGATTGAAATGGATATATAATTGGATCTCTAAACTCTTTTATTGCGGCGCTAGAAGAAATAATTGCAGAGCCAGTATTTCTAGAGGAGGCTGTATAACCAGTCCATACCCCGTTTGTCACTCGGCCAGAATAATCCAAGATAGTACTGAAAGCATTTTCCAGATTAGGCGTGGTGGTAGTGTCTATTCCTTCGTTAAACTTGTAATAGACGCCCAGCTGTGTATTAGCCTTCTCCAAAGTATCAACAAAGGGAGGAGGATCTAAGTTTGTGCCGCCGGCAACTTGTGTAAACCAAAATCGTCCAACATCTTGCGAGCTTCGTTGCGTCTTCCAATATCTGAACTCATCCAAAGATGCACTAAGCTTCCCCGGGCCCGGAGTATTTACTGACACCAAGTTCTCGCCGGCATTTTGAGGCCACGTCTGAAGGGTACCAATATAAGCCGTCAGGGCTCCCGTAACAGCCTGAGGGCTTCCAGATCCCGTTGCTATGGTCGTTTCGTTGCTCAGTTCGCCGTCTACATAAAAACGGCTTGTGATGCCGTTGCCGGATGAAGCAGACATGAAGCTAAACGCATAATGATGCCATCTGCCATCTGCTACAGATGCGGTTGTATACTTAGAAGCACAGACTGACGCAGTCATGGCACCGGTGGTGCCCGACAATAGGGTGACGCGGAAGGGATCTGCGCCCCTTCCGTTTTCGCTTCCTCCAGATAACTCAATACGCAAACGACCATAATGGCCTGCTGAAGCAGTAATGTTGTTCCAGAGATCAAAAATTACTTCTTTGGTGGTGTCAGTAAGGAGAAATTCGTCCTTCTTCATCCAGAATTCAACAGTTACACCAGACCCAGAAAGATCAAATTCTAAGTTTGAGCCGCGATTTGACCCTGTATCGTAATAGTTTGAGCCCGTAAATTGAAGATACAAGGGGGACATCCCATTAGCATTGGGATGGGGGCCGCCTTTTAAGTAAATGTACTCCGGAAGAGACGATGAACCATATCCCTCCGTATCTGTGGGGTTATTGCTTGTGCCCCAGCCTTCCGCGGCCATGATAATATAGCCCGTAGAACGCGGATAAATATCATCATAAATGTATAAATCAATATCGGTTGAATCGTTTTCCCACTGAAGGCGTTCTTTAAGAGATCCATCATAGGGATAAGTCTTAATAATCCTATCTATTGAGTCGGTATAATACCGCTCAGCAGATCCATAAACAGCAAAGTTACGCGGATTAGAGTAATCGACCGCTGGGATGTAGCGATTCTCTTTTACAATATCCTGCTTCTGAAATCCTGTCGACTCAATAGCAGACCCTATTTCTTCTGCTGATTTGTTCGAAAGAGACTTAAGTGTAGCTGCTTTATTAAATAAGTGCTTAAAACTCATATCCTAATTATTCTTCAACCCTAAATTTAAACGTTTCTGGTTGTTCAATCCAACTAGCTATACTAGCATTGTAGTATGTGAGCTTAATACCATACATGTAACCGGCCTCTAATGCCCTCAAGTCTAGGTCAAAATAATTTCCAGTTACATCAAATGACAAATAAGTAGAAAACTCACTTCCCGTCCCATATGGGATAACCTCTAGATCGTCAACCATTCTAATTATCTTATATGAAGCGCTATCAATTATCTCTGTAGGATTATTGCGTGTGGCTACAGTATAAATGGTGGGACTCCAGTTCCTGTCTCTAACGAAAGTTCGAAAGCGCGCCGTCTGTTTTCTTCCATAACTACGTCGGAGATTTTTTATAGTAGTGACACGATCAAAGGTTGGCGCGCCTCCAGCCCAAGAATCAAATGTAGTAGGAACAACAGAGCCAGTCTTGTATTGTACCGAACCAGTAGGCGACGAACTCCAAACATCAAATAATTTTGTTGGGGCCGCCGTCGCAGACGATGACGTCATGCACATAGAAGCCGAATAAATACCAGTACTAACCCAGCCACCGGTGACTACCGTATTAGTAGATAGGGTAGGAACGTCATATAATATCTGCGCGCTATTCGTGGTAGGCATTGTGTTAGCATTATTACCAGAAAACAAAGAAACATATACAAACCCTGTACCAATGGCTGGTATGTTGGTAAGACGCCCTCGAACATAATTATAGAGATAAAGCGTGTTTAAATTATCGGTCGCCGGGGCCATAGAGCTACTATAATAAAAGTACCCCCGATCGTCCTGAATTCTTGAGTCCCAGCGCGCCTCAATATGGGGGCGCCTAAAAAAGAACTCGGTTGATCGGGCAAAGAATGTTTTTGTATAGTAAGACACATCCGCGCCGCCAGTGTTTTCCAAAACGCCGCCGGCAGTTCCAGCCGCCGCGTAGGCTTCCTGGCTTGAAGTCAAAAACAGGCCGAGGCCGTAATTGTCGATATGGAGTGCTGTTCCCGACGTCTGCATCCATCGTTCTACAGTGGGCGTTATCTCAATCGACAAATCTTCATAGCCCAGCGGAAAGGTTTGTCGGTAAACAGGGGCACCTGAGGCATCATTATCATCTCTATAGTCACCGCCTAAATTTGACCAAGCAGTTGTAGTTGATGCCGACATCCAGTTAGCATTGCCCGGATCTGAATAGTTGTCCATATCCAGTCCTGTCCCCTCATTCCACGATGATGAAACAGCCGCAACCACCAAAGTAAAATCTTGTGGAAGCGTCCATGGGTGGCGCGCATTAAATATTTTAAGGTAGAATTTAACACTACCACTAACAGGAATATTGCCAGCTGTGCGGTCGGCCGATATCGAAGTAATAGGAAACTTAATCAATGCTCTAGACAGTTCCTGTGATTGTCCTTCTGCCGAGCTCGAAGTTTGGCCGTATAAAGAAAATACTTCGACAGCATCGGAATAGCCCATGTTAGAACCCGTTCCTCGTTGGACAAGGTTGTCTTTAAACGCATTTGTAATGGTCGTGTCCGCGCTTGCAGTATATCTTTTAAGCCCCATTATTTAATACTTCCCTTAATATCAGAGCTCGGGAATTTTAATTCAAAGATTACATTTTCCTCAGCCAGAATACGAAGACCATCAGTGCTCATAGCAGCATCAAAATCATAAGAATCCCCGAGATAAGTAGCACCGGATTTTTCAACAATCTTTACATCAAGCACGTCTACTACTCCCTCAGCTTTATTCAAAGTTTTATATATATCTGATATGAGAATGGGTTCTCCTATGTCGTACGTCTGTGCAAACTTCTTTGTAAGAGCCACGTTTGCAGCATTAATAACACTATATTTATTTGCGCTCAAATCTATGGTTACTTCATATTCAATGCCAAAATTAACTATTCGTGCATTAATAATGTCTATGGTATCATTAACCATTTTATATTGTGCTATCCAATTTTTAAGATTATTCTTCAAGGTAATATTGGGGACTGTCAATTTACCACTCTCGTTTTGAGAGATTACATATAAATTAAGATTTCTCTTAAAAGCATTAAAGTCTCTTGCAATGGCGACTCTCTTAATCGATCCAAATCGTGCAGGCATCCCATAGCAAATTGCCTTATAGTCTTCGGCCGTGACTGCGCGGTTTTGTGTTGCAAAATAACTAAAAGTACGCTGCTTAATTTCGTCAGAACTCGGAAGAGAAACGCTTCCAACAAACTGTTCTTCATTAATAACTTCTAAAGATCCGATCACTGTCTGTTTTTTGGCGGCAGTTAGAAGACTTTCTTGTGCGAAAACAAGAGTCGGAGTGTTTACTTTTGTAATTGAATTAACGGGGGCGTTAACGTCAGTAGTGGTATTATAACGATATGATACCACAAGCTTCGTATTCGACGGGGCGATTCCGAACTTATCGGTACTTAATAAATTGGTGGGGTCAAAATCAACATCTGTTATATAATCGCGACCGGTCATGTCCAATACCAAATTCGTAGGATCAGCAACCGAGGTACTTGTAAGTTCGGAATCCGACCCATATCCAAATTGAATGATCGTTTGGCCGTCTACAAACTCTACGGTAAATCTTCGAGCGACTGGAAAGGGCTTTAGAATGTTGGGGACCGTTGCGCGAGTGGCAGTTGTGTTTCGAACAGCCTTGTATATAACATTTTGTGAAAGATTATCTACCTCATAATAACGATGCCCCTCTGAATCGTAGATAGTAACTACGTTATTAATTTTTGAAATCGAAAGTGGTAGGCGTCGAAACCTCTGGAATGCCCCCACCGTAAACGTGTCGCGACCAGTGCGGCCGGAAACGGCGCGCCCTTGGGCCCGAATAACAAAATGTGTAGGGGCTCCACTAGAATTGACATCGCTTACAACTATTTGATTTTGTTCTTTTTTAAAATCTACGTCATCGATTAAAGTATAAAACCCTCCTGTATCTGCTGTAAAGTCGGAGCCTGCCTTTAATACAGGAACATAGTCCATATCGGGGCCCTGTGTTGACAGAGAAGAGGGGACTTTTATGTAAAGAGTTAGTATACCGTATGACGAAGGGTTGGGATTAATCTTAAAACCAAGCTGTCTTACAAGCCTTACTACATTATTATACTCTATCGCGGTGTCTAGAAAACTCTCGTTCGCTTGATAATCCAGATAAAATGATAAAATATCACCAATATAGGCAACCGTATCAAGCATAAGAGACCCAAAACTGGCTTGGTTAAAGTCTTTATAAGTGTTGGGATATTTTCTTTTGGCAAAATTTTCTAAGTCTCTGCGGATTGATGCATAGTCTCGACTTGTATAATTGATGGCCTCTAGTTTTTTCGACATGCAAGTACCTCAGTGTAATTAGTTCGTGTTCGTGTCAAGCTGCAAAAGACCCGTTATCTGTAGTGGTACAATTTTAAAGATGATACTTGCACGCACATAGTGTGGGAATAAATCTGGATCGTCTTCTGGGGTTAGAAAAGTAACTTTTTGTACCTCCACAAACGGAAGATATTGAGATACCTGTTCCCTTATTTTTGATGCAATTTCTCCATAAGTTGTATCATCATTTTTTTCAAACAAATAATTCCTCAGCCCCACACCAAAATTAACATCCATCATCCGTTCGCCCGGGCACGTGAGAATTAACATCTTAAGATTTTGGGATACGAGATCCTGATAGGTTTGAATTAAATCAAACCGACTTGACATTAATGGTAATCGTGGTGCTAATCCGGCTGTCATTACAAGGTACCTTAATAATTATCAAAAATATAGTTTTTTAACAAACATTTGAGCCTTCTCCACCACTATCGGCAACATTCTTCGGCAAGTTTGGTGCTCCGGGTCCTTCAGACTCCACTTGAGCGTCGCCCCCTAGCCCTTGATCGAGAAGCATTAGCAATATATAAATAATGCCAAATATGCTTGGAGGTATCATGAACAGGCCCGCCAATGTGCCCGTAAAATCTACACCATTAAGTGATAGACGAGGGCCAAGAGGAGGAAGGTTCGGTCCCTCAACATCGATTTTTCCGGATGCGGCTTCGTTAATAGTATTAATCCCACAGAATCCCAAAGCCAATAGGTCTTCGCCGGAGAGTGCGTCGAGCAACGCCTTTTCGGGGTCACCCTCCGGCACCGCTGCGGCGGCAATAGTTAATGCGGAGTCGAGCGCACCACTGATTGCTAAAAAGATCATTCCTGTAATATCTCTAATAATTTTCGATATTGCCACATGTGGGTCGATTAGTTCTACGATGCCCTTGAGAATCTTGATAGGAGTCATCATCAGGGCTTTCAAAATGTATTCTCTACCAAAATTGTCCATATCAGTACTGCCATTAGACCCAAGACCAAAAGCCAGAGCTGCAGCATTTCCTTCGTCCGGATCAATAAGGGCCGGCGCGCGATCGGTTCGACTTATCTTGTTGAACAACCCTAAAATAGTTTTTTTAGTTGTCTCAAAGTCTCTCTCGATGCCCGGGAAAAACTGAGAGGTTAAGCCCAAATTATATAAAATGGGGGTCATCATCACTATTTCAGGATTAAAAGTCTGGTAAATGAAACGAATATACTCAGGATTTTCTTTTATTCGAGGCAGATAGACTTCGACGCCTCGCCTATTAAACCTCTTTACATTTTTGAACGTCTGGTCCATTGTTCCCATGTCGCGAAACGCGGTGTCGTTCACCTCGTCCCTTAAAAGACCTTGGAGACCGGCATGAAGGTCGTCACTTAATGCATTAGGGTCAAAATCTCCTAAAGAATGGATATCTACTGTTAACAGCTCACCCAGTATCTGGGCGCCCGGAGGATGTCCAGGGTTTAAGTCAGTTTGGGCAGAATCCAAAATTGCCTCTCGATGGGTGGCGCGCCCCTGGAGTTCCATAGCATCGATCATGAGCTTCTTTACCCGCGAGCGACTAAAAGATTGGATAAATTTCGAATTAGACTGATCCCATCCTCGATCTAGCAGCACCGCGTCCCGAGAAGCAGGAAAATTAAACATTAATTTATACCCCACCTTAAGGCCTTCAAAAATTGGAAGCGCTCCATCGGTTAAGTTTATTATATCGATAAAATCTACCGCTGTGCTTGTACCAACTGGCATCGCTCCAGGGCCAGCATTCCCAAATATAGTTTGCACAGACTGTGGGCGCGTAAGATTCGCAACTATCCAATCCGGCTGACTGCCGGCATCAAGCATTGCGGCTGCGAGCGCGTCGGGATCAGCGGCTAACGCCTCAAGAGTCCATGGAACTTGCACTTCTGAATCGGCCAAGTCACTCCAATTGGAAATTCTATCCCAATAGGCATACTTGGCAAAGAACACACGGCCATCTTCAGACTTCATTGGAGCATTCCGAAGTCCATAAGGGGCTTTGTAAACTCCCAAAATATCCGTAATAAATGCGTCTTCAAATGATTTGTCTGCTCCAGCAGGCGCAAGGATATTATTAATAGACTGCATCGTATTAACCATTTTGCCACAGACTTGATAGGTATATCCCATTCTTTCTTCTACCAAATATTGAAGTAATTTCTTAAATTCTACTTTTTTGACATTCGTCCCGACGGTCAAAAAAGGCACCACCTCGCCAGGAGCATAGGAATGAGTAATGCCGCCGGCTTCAATACTCGGTCGCCGCTGTAACAAAATTTCAAAATGCCCATATATGAAATCTTTTAGATCATTTCTAGAAGAAGTTAATTTAGTTTCTATCTCGCTCACCAAGCTTGTCACCAAAAGGTCCCTAAAGAGAGGTTTGTTCATGATTTCGTCAAATTGAAACGCGCTTACTACAAAAATGTTTTTAATCAAAAATTCAACCAGATATACCTGTATCAATAAGTTTATCAAGGCCAGTTTGAGCGCGTCGCTCGCAAGATCTTTGGGAGTCCCGGTGTCATTGCATGAAGATTGTTTAAAATTTTCCTTGGCCTGATGTAAGAGTCCCCCAATATCCAACAAATCGCCCTGTTGACCAGGTTCACAATTAGTATTGTCTTTAAACAAATTGAGCTTATTAAGCTTTACCATGTTAAAGATTCCGTTGCGAACAATATAATCAAAAGTTCTTTGGATTATCCCATTAAATGCCGTGGGGAAGATTTGCTTTTGTAGCTTATTCTGAAGATATTTCTTATCAGCGGATAGCAATCTGCTGTTGCCGGTCGTTGGTGCCAACGAAAAAAGCTGCTGTTGGAGTGGAAAAGTAAAATTAAATATATAGGGATTGAAATCACTCTCTGTTCCCATTCCCCCCAAATATGACTCCGGACTTCCGGCCGAGCTAAACAAAGGACTAAAGGAGGCGTCTGGAACTTCGCCAGTAAGCCACCTCTCCCCAACTCCTGGTAATAACTTATCTGGGCATCTTAATCTCAGGGCTGGCCGGCGGCCAGATTCTATATCATTATTGGAATAAAACGAAATCTTTATATGTTCCATGTCTGCGCCGCGCGTTAAGAATCTGTAGCTCATTCGCAAATACCCATATTCATCTGTCGTTGCATCTTTGAGCATTTTTGAAAAGTAGGTTGTCTTGCCAGCGGAGGATGTCGTTTTAGTAAGCGACACACCATCTGGCTTAGCAGACCCAGCAACATCAACATACTCTGGTGGGGATTGTTTCGCTTGGGCTACAAAATTGTTATAAAATCTAGTGGGGAAAACATATGAAACATACGGAGTGGCGTCAGCACCAGCATTTTTTAATCCATCCTCGATTTCATTCATGGTATTAGCAAGGTTGCTAATATCAGCAGAAGACGCTTCGAGCGACGCTCGCAAGATCAGGCTGAGCTTCGGCAACGCAGCAACAAATTGATCCGCAGTAACACCCAACTTATCCAAATTCAAGTCAGGGCAAACATCGGGGTTAATTGTAAAACCGGGAGCCTGAAGTTGTTCGAAGATATGAGCGACGAGCTTAACAAATGTGGGATCTATTTTTGGTGGTTTAACACACTCATCTCCCGCTTTGCCCCGGACGCAAACTTCATCAAGTGCTTTAAAAATTCCAGCTGCGCCGCCGCCGTTGGGGCCGCCGGCCATTACCTTTGGTTCGAGCAAAGTAGTCCTACTTGCCTCGACTGAATTCACAAATTGCATCTTCACGTTGTCAGTTAAAGTGTTAAAAATCCTTGGGATGACGCGACTAACCATGGGGTTTGGTACAAACTTATCACTATCCGGGCAGAGGAGATCAATAGGGGGCATTTCAACAGGAATACCATTGTTTAGATAATCAGCCAGTTTTTGCATACTCTCTTGATCGGCCAAACTTCCAAGATCACCTTCCTTCAAACAATAATTTTCTATGGCTGCCACCATATCAACATCAGCAAGAAACTGATTACAAACAGAATTAATATCACATAAGGGAGACATATTTGCAAAGAAAGCCAATATTTGATTTCGACTTTGCATCTCGCGTATCTTTGGATTGGAAGACTGTTTATTGGAAAGTCTTATTTTCTGAATTGTCGGGTCTGGGACATCCACCGGAGAATTATAAAGTTGGCATATCTCAAAAGGTGTAAGGCCATCTGACAAATCCGACAAATAATCGAATCCCTCATCTTGATTTAACCCATATTTAGCAAATGCATCATCGAGTAGCCTTTGCATATCCGGCGTTTGAATTGGGGTTATGTTTCCATTGGAATCTCGCAAATTATTTTTCATGGCGTCGCCGGCGTCCACCGCGCCCTGCTGCTCAGGCCGATTTAATAAATTATTACAATTATGTTTGATCATCTCCGCAAGACCCTTGATAATATCAAAAACGAGCTCAATTAAAGCTTGTAAAATTATATTACGTATCTGTACCGAGAGAGGGGGGTCCCCCATGATATTAAAACCTATTTTTAATGGAGGGAACTCGGGCATTTGTAACATGGGCCTAGGTATCTTCGGCCTCTGGTAGTCTTCGATAAATTCAGCGATACTGAGCCCGAAATCGAACGCGAAGTTGATTCTCTCCAATGAAAAGCTCATCCCCATTGTTAAACACATTAGTGCCTCGGCAATGAGTTCTGGAATGCCGAATAGCGCCAATATCTGATTTAAAATTTCCTCGGCGGTCTTTTTTGGAGTGGGGCCCCCTTTAGACTTAGCCTTATTCAATCTAGACTCGGCCTGAGAAAGTTTCGACTCCCAATAAGTTATTCCTGCCATATCGTTCTTATTTTCAGCACGCGTCAGCCGGATCTCGGCTAGCTCAATATCAGACTCAATCTGTGCTTTTTCGGCTGCAGTTCCCGAAATACCTTGGGCACTTTTAATTAAATCAAGTATCAGCTCCATAAGTTTATCTAAATCAAGTTTAGTAGAATATTGCTTGCTGGATGATTTAGCATATAATCTGGTAAGCACATCTGGATCTTCCAACGCACTTTGAATCTGTCCCACTTCTTTAGCAGTCATAAATGTGCTAATTTTGCCGGCCATGCTCAGGCCGGCCTTTGCCGGATCCATAGGACTCGAGGCGCCTGGGGTGGCAAAAATCTTATTAAAGGAGGCTGGAGAGATACCGGGCATAGGGGGCCCCGAAAAGTCGAGCGACGATTTGCCTGCGTTTGGGTTTGCACTAGGATCATCAAGTAACTTTCCATAAGTTTGCTCAATGAATTTGATAACGCTGGGGAGGCCCGGGCCGTTAGCGGTGAATGACTTAGAATTTCTAATGATCCTCCGATGTTCTGCAAACGTTCTCATAAACCAACGATCGCTAGATGAAGCATTATACTTAATAAGGGAAAAAAGACCTATCTTTAGTGGCTCCTCCACCAAGTCTTTCCCCATATCAACTTGATAAGTGGCACCCTTAATCCTGTCGCGACTATCTAGATCAAGAATGAGAACATCATCTCCCCCAAAAGGACTCACCTCCAATCCCGACAAGTTCATGTCGCGCCTTGTATGGTTGGATAAAGCGCTCATATAGGCTTTTATTTCAGCCTGGATAGAAGCTAAATCAAGTGGAAGCCTAAGGGGGAAAGGAAACTTTTTAATTTGAGAATCATAGTCGTTAAGCACAGCACTGACGGCCATGCTGGTCTGCAGAATATCTCCTAACGCTATGTTAACCGTTAATCCGCCCCCCTTTATCTTTTGTTGATCATTAAAAAAAGATCGGGCGGCCGCATAACTTGGCATTCCAGAATCATACGAAGGCAGCTGTTCTCGGGGATCGTCGTCTGGGCAGTCCTCGGCTTTGAGTCCTCCACCAAAAGCTTCTTCAAGTATTTTTTCTTTTTGCTCGTCTGCAAGGCCGTGAGTTAAAAGCCCCAGGCGAATCTTTTTAAAATTAAGATTTCCAGGAGCACTACTAAACAAATACTTTGGAAATGAGCTTTCCGGGTCTTTTTTAACATATTCTAAATTATTGCTAATCGAACTACGAATTGTCTGATATGTATCGCCATACCCTCCCTTTTCTTGTCCTTCGTCGTACAGAAAGGGATAAAATTCAGGAAGATAAAATTCTATAAAACCGTCAATTGCCTCATCTTTTAGTTCTTGGGGACTCAACTCTCCGGCCTTCTTCCCCTTTTCTGCCGGCTGAACTATAATAGAATAATTGCCAATCTTCGTGCTAAACCACGGAATATAAGATGCAAATTTCTGAAATACATTAAGGCTGTCAAAGTCAATAGTCATAGTTAATTTGTATTATTATATTTACTGAGGATGTGTCTCTTCCCCAGCATGGGTCCGGCGCCGCTTAGGTATTTAAATTCGACTGCCGCTCCCCCCAGTTTACCATCGAGGATGTCTTCTGTCATTGCCGGGATTTCTACATTCATACAGGTATTCAACATGTTTTGAACTCCTTCCACCATGACGCTCACAGAGGGAGAGGTAGGGATCCCATAAAACGGAGAATAATGAGTATGACTCATTATTTGTTGGGTCAAGTTGCTTTGATAATCCACATATGTTATAAACCGATCGCGAAGTTTGTCTATCATAGAGATTATATCTTTCAAACATGCCACTAAATTTTGTCCCTTTACCATAGACTGCATATCCGAATCATCAGCCATGGCTATCAAATCAATACCGTATTGGCCCTGGTAGGCAGTACCGCATTTTCCCCCTTGCGAGTTTTTACTATCCGTGCGCGTAATAAATTTAATATTTTCACGAGCAATAAATCTTAGAGTGTCTGCCTTTAATGCAATGGTAGAACGTGGGCTATCTATTTCTACATTCCCAACAGTCCCCGCTGGCAAATCAAAATAGGTAACATCATCGACGGCCGCCTTTTGACTTATATAAATCCGACACGCGTCTTTTTTAAAGTTTGGCGAAACAAGATTCTGATTCGAGCCATTGTGTCCTTGGGCCTGATACCCAAGTCGTCCCACCACAATATCCATTGCAGAACACCTGGTTTCTCCCTTTCCGCCATAGCCACTATTGCGGCCATGAGGGCGATCGTATCCTAATACAATAAAAGAATTACCATTTTCAATCACTGAATCATCTTGTGTGACATCGTATTTTGGGCAATCGTAGGTCTTACGGCCACTAAACCCAATCCCGACTGCTTTTGCTTTCAAGACTGCGCTAAGAGACGCAAAACGATCTTGCACAGACTGAGGCATTGTCTTTAGATCTATAGCTGGTGTTCCCATTTTTAATTACTCCTATTTTCTTTCATTTGTTGAATTATACCGTTTCTATTCTACCGTTCTTTTTTAGCACCA
>Ga0098047_10000619_pt1 | contig 14212 bp, 14 predicted proteins | sample 12_taG_FD_92585 | JGI IMG/M metagenome (GOLD analysis project Ga0098047, IMG submission 92585) | Marine viral communities from the Subarctic Pacific Ocean - 12_ETSP_OMZ_AT15267 metaG | ecosystem: Environmental > Aquatic > Marine > Oceanic | place: Subarctic Pacific Ocean | collected 2015-01-16 | reverse complement strand
TTTTTCTTCCATCCATTTGTAATAGGAATAGGAGGAGATATTGGTTTTGGAAATAATCGATTTTTAATTTCTGAAAAAGAAGAAGATATAGGAGAAGTTTCATGTGCTTTAATAATAGCATTTCTTTCTGCTATTGTACTAGTTATATATGTCGCCATATTTTTTCTTCCATATTTTAAAAATAACTCTTCTCCATTTTCAAATGCTATTATTCTTTTAGCACTTGCATATAATTGGTCAGTCACACCTAAAATACTTCTTAAAAAAGAATTATAAGAACCATCTATATATTTTTCAAATTCAGGAAAATCTTCCCAGAATTCTTTTTCCTTCCAAATTTTACTTTTTTCAGTTTTTATTAATAATTTAAAATAATTAAGCCATTCTTTATTTGTCTTTTTTAATACATCTTTTGTACATTCAATAAGTAACCATACAGATGATTTTTGTTTTTTCATAGTGAAACCCTCCTTGATAATTTAATTAAATTATTTATATTAACTACCTCACTCTTTTTTATAGTTTTTAAAATATTTTCTTCATTATACCTATGTAATGTACCATCTCTAAATTTATTATAATGAAATATACAATATCCTTTAGCATAATATTTTTCATCACAACCTTTTATTTTACAAATTCGTGGTTCTATATTTCTTTGTTGGGCATGTTCTTTACAAAAACCCCACCAAAAACTTTTATTTTTACATCCAGTTAATTTACAAGTTCCTTTTATATATATAGTTATTAATAATGGATCTCCAGTTCTATAAAATCTGTAATAATGTTTTCGACAATACCCTAAAGCAACATGAGATTTGCCACAATCTTTAATTGTACAAATTCCCCTTTCTTTTTTATATTCATAATAGGGATTACCATGTTTTAAAATTCGTTTATAATGTTTAGTACAATATCCTTGTCCTTGCTGTTTATTAGCACAACCATCAAATTCACATTGCCTATCTTTTTTAAAAGTAAAATAAATTGAACCATGTTTTTTTAATCTATCCCAATGTTTTTCACAATATCCTTTTGCTTTATGTTTATTAGTACATTCCTCAACTTTACAACCTATTCTTGGTTCCTTTCTTTTATAAAGGGAATAGGGCACTCCCCATTTTTTAAAAAGTTCATAATGTTTTTCACAATATCCTTTTGCTTTATGTTTATTAGTACATTCCTCAACTTTACAACCTATTCTTCCTTTTATATATATAGTTTTATTTGGATCACCATGTACCTTTAATCTTGTATAATGTTTTGCACAATACCCTTTTGCTTCATGTTTATTATTACATCCATTAACTTTACAAATAGCCCCTTTATTTTGTATTATTTGTAAACAAGAATCGGAAGTATCTCCATACTTTTTAAATCTCCAATTATGTTTAGCACAACGTCCTTTTGATTGATATTTATTATTACATCCTTTTACTTCACAAATTCTCATTGTAAAATTATCCCTTCTTTTTTATTTCTATATATAAGAAATTTTATATAGTGTCTCTTACAATATCCTTTTATTTTATGATTTCCATTACAACCTTCAATTTTACAAATTTTTGCTTCTGTCATTTTTGTTTTCATAATCTTTTCCCTCCTTTAAAAAATTAAATTTATTTTATACCTTTATTATACTATACTTTCCTTAAACCATGAAAAAATATTTTACTATCGTCCCCGTCGCCTGAGTTGGGGATTCACTGGCTGTTTCTTCTTCATATCCCGTCTACATAATCTGGCATTTCCACACCAGTCAAAGACACATCCTGCTGTTCTTACCGGATCATATTCATATGCCCCCAGACCCCCGAAGTAATATCCTCTCTTTGCCCTGAAGGCATTCTCCCCTAGGATACATCTGTACTTCCTGATTTTGACCATCCCATATTTCTTTATTATCTCGGCTTTACTTAAGGACATTTATTTAATTCTCCATATTCTATATCCATTCTCTTTTCTTCTAGTCATAAATTTTTTATTATGTCTTTTGCCATAAGCTCTTGCACTATCTTTTGCATGAGTGGTTTTTGCGAAATGTTCTTGCATAAATTGATCAGATATAAAAATAGAATCTCCAATATTCATAGTTTTAAAAGGCAATAATGATTTTCTTCCAACAGAATTAATTTTTGATAATGGTATATCTATATTATTTTCTATAATTATTTCTTTTTGTTTTTCTTTTTCAATAGAAAATAATTTTCGTTTTGTTGGTTTTTTCCGTTCTTTAAGTTTTTTCCACTCTATTATTCTTTGAATAAAACTTTTTGGTATCTCTATATCTTCAAGACCACCACAATGACCATCTGAGGTATCCCCAAATTTAATGTTTTTATTTTTTTCTGCACATAAATCATATATATCGCAATATCTAGGAGTCATATTACATCTGTTGATAGTGCCACAATTCCGACAGGCTCGGAGTTCATCAAAGTCCACTCCAAATTTTCCTTTATCATCTGGACAGTCAACCCATGATGGAACACTAATATGTGCCGAATATAATTGCTCTGGATTAAGTCTAGTAAATACTATAAATAATTCTTCACAAGAATATTGTTCATTTATTTCTTTTTTTAATTTCATTTCATTTATTTGTTCCATTAATTTAACAGCGAGTTTAGTTGTTTTATTATGAGTTATCTGTTCTTTTTCAATATTAGTTAACCTTTTTTCTATATTTGTACTTTTAGAATTAATAAAAGATTCTATAGCATGTCGTATAAATTTAGTTCTGTCTAATTTTAAATCTTTAGCTCTTTTTTCAATAGAGCATAAAAGGTCTTCGTTGATATTTAATAAAATTTGTCTTATCATATTATTCCTCTAATTTTTATTTTATCTTATACCCAGGATGGAACACTAATATGTCTGCAGGCAAGATAACAGGATTGAACCAAACCAGCCTTCCCGCAGTAAATATATGAATCCATAAAACAGGACTGAACCTCCGCCACGTCCCCTCCTCCGTTGTTCAACATCACACTATTCATGTATCCTAGCACTGCGTATCGGATGGATTCTGGTTCCCCTTTTATGCCTTTTAAAATTTCCTTGATTTTCTTCCATGACCTGCCCTTCACAAGTTCCCTGCACAGCTCGATTACCTCTGCCTCACTCACCGTTGTGGATTCAAGAGCATCAATTGCCTGCTCCTCATCATCCATGTCGATCACGCTATCTAGCATTTTCAAAGCCATCCCCGCACTACCATTCGCAAGGGATACTATCTTGTCCTTAACTAATTTCTCTATTTTGGCTTTCTCAATATCAAGTATCCTGTCGATCAACTGGTTCATTTCATTTCTAAACAGAGGCTGAACCTCATAATGATGGCAACGCCTTTTTAATGTGACCTTCAGTTTCTCTGGCTCAGTGGTGCAGAGTATAAAGAATACATGGGATGGGGGCTCCTCAATCATGTCAAGCATAGCCTCAATTCCGGCTCCTGTAATTTGGTGACACTCCTCTAACATATAGATTTTTATTTTTCCGCTCATCGGTCTAAATGATTTCTTCTCATTGATCTCCCTGATGGTGTCGATGCCTCTTGTGTTGGCGGCATTGTAGGAATAGAAATCCATGTCATCACACTTGAGTTCATGTTTCAGGATTCGTGCGAGGGTGGTCTTGCCACACCCACTTGGTCCGGTGAAGAGGAAGGAATGGGGTTTATCCTTCTTACGATCTAAGACTGATTTTAGGCTCTTCACTATTGCATCATTCCCAAAAAATTCTTTTAACGTTTTTGGTCTATAGGTAGTATGTAATGGCATTAGTTACTCCTTAAAATAGTCTTTTTATTTGTTCTTTTTTTATTCCTTTTAAATTCTTTATAGTTTGTTTGTAATAGCTCGGTTTCAATTCAATACCGATTGCCTTCCTGTTATTGGTAACAGATCCATAAACCTCACTTCCAACGCCCATAAATGGAGACAATATAATCTCCCCCGGATTTGATCTAAGTTCAACTATCCGGGCTATTACATCTAGTTGAAGGGGATGTATATGTTTTTCATCATCTTCATCCTTACCTTCTTTAAATTTTAAAACATTATCCAATCGTATATCATCCCAAAAAGAGGATGCATACTGTCTCCATATCCAATGAGAAAAACGATTTTCTGTCTGTTTGCCTTTCCAATTTTTATATTTAAGTAAACTACTAGGTATTTTTCTTTCGCCATAGTATCTAGTTAGCCCTCTCTTATGAGTTATAGGAATTTTGTTTTCTCCTTTTTTCCTGAAAATCAAAAGATAGTCAGCAGAAGCCACGCCACAATAAATTGAATCTTTTACAATTGTTGCGTGTGCAAGGTTTTTTGTCATAGTCCTGTTTCGTACCGTTAACGGTTCTTTCCATATGCAATGGCGAGCAATATAATTAAAACCTTCTTTCTCATGTGCTCTTATGATATCGCCGGGAAAATCAATAAGGTAATCCTGTCCTGAATTACTGCTCGGGGTATCCATGCAATGAACAGCTGTACATCTACCGGGCTTTGTTACTCTAAATAATTGCTTTAATGCATACTTGTAATGTCTAAAAAAATCATCATAATTATCTGAATTTGACAAGTCCCTTTCACTACTTGAATATATGTAAAGGCCACCGCTACCCACCGCAAAAGGAGGACTATATACCGATAAATCAATAGACTCGTCTTTTAAATCTGCCATCACTTGAATACAATCACCTTCATATATACTATATTCATTTGTATGTTTTTGATTTATCACGCCCATAATGGTAATTTAACCTCCTGATTAAAATTTATTGTATTTCTTAGATTCAATGGATTGTTCATTTCCTCTGTCAGTTTGGTAAACATTTCATCCGCCTGTTGTTTCTTTCTTTCTAAATTTTTAATAGAATTTACATCACCCTGGGTATAAAAATAGTCAACAGTAACTTTCCTCTTTTGACCGAAACGCCAACATCTCCTTATCGCCTGATATATCTGTTCATAGCTGTATGCCGGAAAATAAGCCACATGGTTACAATGCTGCCAGTTCAACCCCCAAGCCCCTATCTTTGGCTTTGTGACAAGTTTTTTGATATTGCCTGTTGAAAAATCTATTAGTTTTCTTTCTTTACTGTCATCGGTGTCACGACCACTGATTTGAACAGAATTATCTATTAACTTTTCCAGCAAATTTCCCTCATCATTTAAATTGCACCAAACAACAGAATAATCATCTATTTTATTAACAATCTCTGCTATAGCTTCACATCTTTGTTTATATGTGGCCCTTCGTTCATCCCTGACTTCTTTCAATCCATGTGCTGGGAAAGTAAATAACTGTCCTCGATTTGGTTTCCTTGATATTTCAAGTTTATGATAATTTTCTTCTAATGCCGGGAGAATAAAACCGTTATCATCATAACCTAAATCAGATGGTTTTCTCAATGCTATTGCCCAACTACATACCCACTGCCAGAAAGATATATGTGCGTGATTTTTTAGACGCCATTTTATTATTTCCCTATACATACCCTTATTAGTTGCACAATTTTGTTGATCATTCTTGAAGAAGCGTGATAGCATATCCATATACCCAAGGTATCCAAGCACCTCAGATGAATTGCCAAGCTCAATGAAATCATTTGGGGCTGCTGTTGCAGTTGCCAATAATCGATATTTTATTTTTCTAACAAAAATATTTATTCCTCTTTTTGTGGTTGATTTAAAGTTTTTGAGTATGCCAGATTCATCACATATCATACCAATAAAATCACTGGGATTAAAATAATGGAGTCTTTCATAATTTGTTATCGTTATTTTACTTTTTATCTTTCCATCTCGTGACCGTGTTACATCATCAATTCCGAACTTTTCAGCCTCTTTTAGCATCTGTTCACCCACAGCAATAGGAGTTAATAATAGTATATTGCCGTTTGTTTTTTTAATTATGTGTTTGGCCCATTCAAATTCCATTATGCTTTTACCGGTTCCGGTATCGGCAAATATAGCAGCACGTCCCATTTTCAATGCCCATTTAACAATATGTTTTTGAAAATCAAAAAGCATTGGGTTTAATTTATTATGATTAATTATGATGCCTGTTCCCTCTATTTTATGTATTTTTAATTTTAGGAAATTATTATAGTCCATGTATTAATTCCCTCCCGTGAAATAATCAAATATTCTTCTCATAATGTACCCTCTTGCTATGGATAGTACCGTGAATATGATCGTAATACCAAGTACCTTATCCATCGGGGCATCCCATCCAAAGAGTGGATAGACCAGTTTCGCAACTATTATGGTCACCCCAAACCCCACCCCTACATTCGTGCAGGTTTCCAGAAAACTATATCGTCTCAGTTGGATTTTATTTTCTCCTTCACAAGGTTAAAATTATCTGGCTGTCTATTCATAATTTCTTTTAAGTTTTCAAATGAAATAGGATAGAAATTATTGTTGTCCATACCAACATCCCACTGCTTTCCAATAGGATCTAGTTGCCCATGTGAGTGGCCATATATCTGCCAGCTATTGTAGTGTGATCTTGCCCATACCCTCATTGCGTAATGACACATAACAATATGTTGTCCCTGTATTTTCTTTTCGATGATAAAAGGTCTTGGTTCCCAAAACCATCTATCGTGACTTCCCTGAAGGAAAAAATGGCATCCATTTAATTTTTGATAATAACTTTCAGCCATATCTAAATTGCCAAGAGTAAAATCACCAAGATGATAAACTATATCCTGATCTCTAACTACTTCATTATGATTGTTAATCAGGGTTTCATCCATTTTTTCAATAGATGAGAAAGGTCTATTGCAGTACTTGATTATGTTTTTATCTTTGCTTGTATAGTGACCGTAATGTTCATCTGCCGTAAAAAATACTGTCATGATTACTTTTCCTTTCTTAAAATTCTTCACCTTAAACCGTTTCCTAGTCATCTTCACCGCTTGCCTTAATTCTACTTTTTCCTCTTTGGTTAGTTTTTTCATTCTACCTTTCTATACCTTTAAATTTAAAAACCTGTTCGCATGAAATACACTCAAAAGATTCATTTATTAAATCATGTGGCCTACCTTCAAAAATAGGGCCGGAAAAACACGCATCATTATCGTAGCCTGCTAAATTAATCTTTGTTCCGCAATACGGACATATAACCTCTATTGTAAAATCAAAATGTATCATTGCTTTTTTCATTCCCCCTCCTCTTTAACCGGGACGCATTTAAGCATTTTTCCCACTTCATCACAATAAGTAATTAATTCACAAAAACAATTATCTCTTTCATGCTTCCCAAAATGGGAACACTTATCAATACATATTTTTTTATCAAATTCTTCACAAATAACAAGGTCGGTCATGGCTTATCCCCAAATGCAATTTTACTTTTTCTTTTATCCATATATCTTTCATCTTACTTTCTCCTTCTCGTTCCATGCCCCATCAATCGGGGTTACCTCAAAGTCGATACTCAATGGCACGATGATCCAATCAAACTCTTTCCTAATCTCCTTCGTACCAATCCTATTGACCGTTTCTATAATATGATCCTGCTCATCAGGCACAAGATCAAAAACAATACTATCATATATCTGTCCGATAATCTTGCTTCCCCATTTTTCCTTTTTGGATATCTCGTTCACCTGTATCAGAGTCCAGAGCAGACAGTGGAAAGCCGTTCCTTGAGTCTGATAGTTGGTAACATCGTTCCTGCCCATATACCCCGTGTATCGAAATCCCATATGGGTTTCAATATAACCATGCTTTCTGTAGAATTTATTAATATCTTTTTTCCATTGGGCGTAGACCGGGAACCGCTCTTCCCACATTATCCTCTCTGCTTCCTTACAGTGGTTTTCAAAATACTCTTTATCAGTCACCCATGATGATTTCTTATTAAATCCTGCTATATGATCTTCTAAAATAATACCTGATGTGGTCTTTAGATTGAAACAATCTTTTATTAATGATTCTGCACATTGCATGTACCAATCACCATAGAATTGGGGGAACGTCCAATCATTCTTTACCCTATCACGTATATCATCTGTAATTTCTTTTTTAGTTAGTTGCCAGATATCACATGCTCCATCCCTATGCATATCTGATTTTGGATTAGTTACATAATTTATCATGGTAGGATCGTGGTGGTAACAACAGGAAATATTTACCTCTATCCCCTTAAAGTCAAACTCCCCAAGTTTATTTCCCTTGCTTGGAATAATCCCACCGCGACAGATATTTTTTGCTTCCTTATCACGTCTTGGAATGTTTGTGAAGTTTGGTTTGCTACCACTGGGTCTGTATGTCCTCGTGGTATGGAGGTCGAATATCGGGTACATGATATCGCCAACAGATTCCCTCTGGAACTGGGCAATATATGTCCCCATAACTTTTTCCAATTTCCTCTTTCTCAATAGTTTTCTCGTGAAATCAGAATCGGTCTGCTCCAGAGCATTTACATCGACGCAGTAGTTCTTTCCTTTTCCATCTTGTGTCTTAATTACAGGAAACTTTAAAACCTCATATAATAAAATACCCATATCCTTATTTGACGTAAGTTTAAGTTCCCTGTTCTCCCTCTCTTTGAACTTTTTTCCCTCCACTCCATTAACCAGTTCATTCCCCATTTCTGTGATCTGTTTTGTCAGCCTCTTTCTTTTTCTCTCATAATACAGGTCATCTACAGGGATCCCATTTTCCTGTATATCGGAGAATACCTCCAACCCATCCATGAAAAACATAAATGCTTTTTTCTTTTTCCCTTTTAGTTCCTGTTGCTGTTTAAGAAATAGTTTATACCCACCAAGACTATCCATCCCCCCATACCCCAGCAGTTTATCAAGAGGGGCTTCCATTACTCTATTGAACCCCGTTGAATCCTTGCTCTCAAGATATTTCTTCATCTCTTTGTCATATGGATTAATACCGAATTGGATGTAGAGTTGAAATGTAAGGCTTGAGAAATATTGCCGGTTGTCAAGCACATGAGAGCAGTTCATAGTACACCAGTGCCAAGGATCGGGAACAGTATTAAAGATCACTCTCGACCAGCTATCCTCAAACTTGGAGTTCTGAGCCACTTTTTTTATCTTTGGGTGTTTGAGAATCTTGATCCATCGTTTTCTAATTTGTCGTAACTGGAGAGGAGTCCAGTAATTATTGAACTCGTAGGGGAAACTATAGGCATGTAAGGGGGTAATTGATGAGGTAAAGGAAATAGACGCTATCTTACTTCCTTCTTTATGGGGTTTGATCCCGGTGGTCTCATAGTCAAAGAAAAAATACTTTGGTTGCCAATGTAATACATCTTCAAGGGCATTACATACCTTATCAAATGTTTTTAATACTTTAACCTGCTTCCACTCATCCTTAAACTCCGGGAACTCTTTTCCGATCTGTAAACAGGCAAATTTTATATCCCTCTCAAAGACCGATTTAAGATTATAATTTTTTGAGTCCCTCATTGGGTAGGAGGGGTGGAACATCGGGAGCACCCATGCATTAACATCCCTGTCCGGGATACAGAGCCCCCTCCATCTGTTGATAGCACAATCACTGATCTTCTGCCCAAGGAAACTCTTTACCGCCATGCCACCAAATAACCAAATCTGCTCCGGCTTTAGTTCCTCCACAACTTTTCTGATTCTGGGTCTACAGTATTTTATCTCGGCATCTGTGGGGGGTCTGTTGGCAGTTTTTTTCGGGTTCATTGGTCTGCATCCAAGGGAGTTGTCCTTCCAGAAATCCTTGTCAAGATCAAGACCATTCTTTTTCAACTCGGTTCTCAGAACATCCCCAGCATCACCACTGAATTGGATACCCGACTCGTCCTCAGTAGCACCATTAGCCTCCCCCCATATTAGAACTTTCTGCCTTCCCTTTCCCGTCCACTTCATTTTCGGGGTTTGACATTTTCTATCAAGACCACACTTGAGACAATGGGGCTCGGTGATGATCTGATCAGCGGGTTTCATTTTTTTTATGTCAAAAAGTTTTCTGGTTGTCAAAAATTACTCCTCCATATACATACAGATGAGATGTTTGAAGTTACTCGACTCAAAGAATACCTTGTCCTCCCCGATATAAATAGTTGTTGCATGGTTAAGGATATTGGAGAAGTACTCGGGGTGGATCTGGAACTCCACCGGCTTTCCCTCATAATCAATCTCCACTGATGTTTCTATCCACCCCGTCTCCCGCTTTGACCCGACAATCAGTTCATCAGGGCTGATACTGATTTTTATCCGCTTTTCCATATCCACTTGACTTTGCTCTATGATAGCCCCCACATCAACAGCCTTCAACAGATTATCCTGCGGCAGTTTCACCTTCCTCTTTTTCTTCTTGAACGAGTCAAAGAACTTATCCACATTCTTGAGCACATTCTCCTCCACCACGATCTTTTTAACACTAAACACCGTTCCCTCTTTATTTTTAAAATTTATCCATGAGTCGGTGAGACAGTATTTTATGGGATCAAGCTTAAGAAGTTCAGGGATCGTGATAGCGGTCAACAAAAAGGAATGTTTGATACTGTCATCAAGTTGGAAGATCCCAGCCCTGTGTCCGTCACTTGAAGTAATCGAGTTTTTATTTGCATAGACACAGGTCAATCCCTGACTATACTTCATCATATCTTGTGTTGTCGAGAACATGGTAAGTTTCAATCCTTCCTGCACCTGTTCTGGAAGTCGGTCCCATTTTGATTTCCTCAGCTGTTTTTCAAGGGCGGGGAGGAGTTTAAAGACCTGATCTTCCACAAGGGTAGAGAACCCTGCAGATACCTTCCCACACTTGACTTTCAACTGGTTTTCTTCCATTTTTAGGATGGTATTTTTTGATTCAACCTTCTGAAGTAGTTGCAAGAGTTCTTGTGCTGGAACCGATGTTTTGAATGGAGTTTCAAATGGGTGAGAGATATAAATCTGGTCATTGTAGGTGACAGCGTTGGAGCCGGTAAAAATGAAGTGGGTCATCTGCTCCACAATATCCTTTTGTGCCAATCCCGGTTTGAGGTTGGTAAGTATGTCAAGCAGTTCTTGTGTTTTTGTTTTCATGTATGAGTGCCCTCCTTAATTGAACAATAATTTTCGATGATTTTATATAATAAAAAGTTGTGAGTCTAATTGTATCTACTGAGGCAAAATATATTTTCATTTTGTTAATCTCACTTCAATAACTATTATAACCGTCCTCCTATTGAAAAAAGAAATTAACCGATTTGCTTTCAATTCAAATAGCTCTCTCTCAATCGTATATCTTTTTCAAAGTTTCTTCCTGCAAGATAAAGTTTCAATTAAAATTCTCCATGTTTGTTTTCGATACGGAAACGGGCTTATAGTCAAATCATAAAATGAAAACAATAAACATCCCCCCCTCTTGAAATTAAAACTTGCCTGACGATAGTTTCCATAATTCTCCTCTCCCAATTCTGCTAAATATATCTTCACAATCCCAGTCCCCCTATTCTTTGTGGTTTGAAGGGCTGGGGATAGGTAGGCATATTTTTTTCTAAATCTAAAAAATAAATTATGTTTAATTCATCCCTCTGTTTATACTGATTACAGATACCTTTTTCGATAACTTCCTCCACCTCCTTATCACCATTCTTATTAGCTTTCCCATTCCAACACTCATTGTCTTTTAACGTATACCCTTTTTCTTTAACCGATTTGAATTTGGAAACTCCTAATTTATATCCCTTATGAGTAAAATATTTCAGGATCTGCTGCCGCTCCAACTCAGAAAATGTTGTGATGTGCTGACCCTCTTTCTTGACTGAGGAAGAGCGGGTGGAAACATCAACTTTTAAAGGAGAAGTTTCATAAGAGTATTTTCCCTTCCTGAATTTAGGGACCATCACTCCCCCGAACCGTCCGGTCATCACCCATGAAGTACTATCAACTGAATACCAAGGATACCTCAACATCAGATCGAATGAGGTCATTCCGAATCCATGCACTCTGACTTTTGGTTTGTGGTCTTTGGTGTTACAAATGTATTCACCGAAAATTTTGTCCAACCATTTTATTAAATCGGCTGAAGAAATGGGGACCATGCCTCCAAGACTGACGTACTCATAATTTTTGATATAGTCTTTGAGATAAGAAATGTCTTCTCCATAATGAAAACAGGGGAGGGGAGATAGTCCGGCTTTTTCCATCTTCTTTTGATTTTTTAATGTGGCTTTGGGATCACCGATCACATCGAGGTTGGCATACACCTCGATATACTTTTCATACTTCTTGATGAAGGCAATATAATCTTTCAGGTTTATTTCTTCTCCTTTTGCCCATGCAGAGAATGCTCCTGAATCTAAAAAGATATTAAGTTTTTTCTTTTTCAATTTTTCCCTCCGTGAAAGTAAAATTTTCACTTTATCAATCTCATCAACTCCTCTCGCGCCCGACCATCTTCCATGAATACTCCTTTGAGGGAGGAGGTGACCATAGTTGAATTTTGTTTCTCCACCCCCCGCATCCTCATACAGAGATGATTTGCTTCAATAATACAGGCAGCTCCCTGCGGTTGTAAATAAATCATCAAATCAGTGGTGACCTGATCCCCGATCCGTTCCTGTATCTGCATTCGTCTCGCATAGATATCAATGAGTCGGGCGAGTTTGGATATCCCGATAATTTTTTTATCAGGGATGTAGGCGATATGGGCTTTACCAAAAAAGGGCATGAGATGATGTTCGCAAATCGAATAAACCTCTATTGATTTTAATAGAACTATTTCATCATAACCATCAGAATCAAATGTAGTCATGACATCTTTAGGATCTTGAGAATATCCTGCAAATATATACTCCCATGCCTTTGCAACTCGTTTTGGGGTATCCTTTAACCCTTCCCGTTCTGGATCTTCCCCAACAAGTTCAATCATCTTCCATATACAATCTATTGAATAAGCATAAATTTCATCATAAGTTTCTTTAGTCAATAGTCAACCCTCCACCAGAGGATCTTTGATACCTGCTTCTTTAAATCCGTTAGCCCTTATTGCACAGGCAGGACATTTACCACAGGGGGGATATTGACCCTCGTAACAGGTATGGGTATGTTTGTACCAATCAAGAGTTCCAAGATTATCCATCATCTGTACTGTTTGGGCTTTGTTTATATTCATGAGAGGAGTGTGGATAATAATTTGATAATCAAGACAGAGATTGAGGGCATAAGAAATAGCTTTTATTGAATCATTTCTACAATCCGGATAGCCAGAATAATCTGTTTCGCATACTCCTGTATACAAATCATGAATATCCAGTTGATAGGCTTTCGCTGCAGCAAACCCAAGAAAAATATAATTTCGTCCCGGGACAAATGATGCCGGTAAATTTTTATTTTTTGAATGGGGTTTATCGATGGTGGAATCTGTTTCAACCAAAGCCGATCCCCCCAGATGTTGAAGGGTGGGAACAAATAATGTGAAATGAAGTTGAGCCTCCGCAATCTGAGAAAGTTTTGCGGAGCAGGTAAGTTCTCTTTGATGACGTTGTCCATAATTAAAAGCCAACGTATAAATTTCATCATAAGTTTGTTTTGCCAAAGAGAGGCAGGTTGCTGAATCCTGCCCCCCTGATAAAAGTACCAATGCTTTTGTTTTCATAACCCTCCTTTTATTTTATTGAATAAGCTCCCTTGTCACTGATGACAAATTTGACTTTCTTTTCCTTCTCCATCCGGAGAGGTCTTTTCTTACCGCTGATTTGTGCCTTGATGGTTTTTTCCATACCGACAGTATCACGATCAGGGAAACGCTTTTCCAATTTGGTCAGAATTTTCTCTTTTGTGATTGGACCGCTTTTGATGAATTCAAGAATGGAGGCAATCACTCCAGGACCTTTTGATTCTTTTTTCTTTGCCGGTTCTTTCTTTGCAGCGGATTTTTTCTTGGCAGGTTCTTTCTTTGCAGCAGGTTTTTTCTTGTCTGCTTTTGGAAAGAGCCCATTGTAAAAATCGGAGAACTCTTTATTGATTTTTGCCTTGCTGGTATCCAGCTCCTCAATCTTGAGGATGAACGCTTCGATCATCGCGATGGTTGATATGGCAACGATCTTTAACTTCGTGCCGTGGGTCTTGTTCAGCTTTGTTGATATTGCCTTGATCTCTTTGTTCGGAACCTCTCTTGCCAGTTCAACTTTTTCTCCATTTAATGTTGCTTTCATGATGCTGCCCTCCTTTGGTTTTGGTTTTGTTTTTTGTGAAACACTCTCAACTTTT